>JAABUN010000962.1_pt1 | contig 69237 bp, 55 predicted proteins | sample 5559311 | NCBI WGS metagenome assembly JAABUN01 (sample SAMN10711877, study PRJNA513370) | rock metagenome | isolation source: Antarctica rocks | place: Antarctica: Victoria Land, Siegfried Peak sud | reverse complement strand
AAGGGAGATATTAGCCTAATTAGGTCCCTTATAAATATATTTATATAGATAGAAAATAGACTTAATAGAGCCGTAGATCTTAATATTAATATAGGCACTATATTTCTTTAATAGGTACGGGTTATAAGGGATAACCTATCTATTATTAATAGAGGAATTAGGTTTAGGGGGGCCGACTAGATATTTATAAAAAGGATAACTCCTATTAGGTATAAAAGACGTCTCTTAATAAAAATCCTTTAAAAAAGCCTTATTATAATAATAATTCTCCTAACTAAAATATCTATTACTAGGGACCCTAGTATAGCGATTATAAACTATATATTATAAGACTAACTTACGTAGTATATTATTATCCTAGTAAGGGGGGATAAATACTTAAATAACGCTATTAATATTACTAATTATCTAGATCTAATCCTCTTCCTGTATAATAAGGAGAATATAAGTATATAGGAGACCTCGCTTCTAAAACTTAATAATATAATAGTAGCCTATATAAACCCTAAGGATATATTACTTAAGGAGGTCCCTTATTAGCTTTTAGAGCTTCTAATTAAAGATATAAGTAATTAGGTTATAATAATACTCTAATATCTAACTAGATACTAGTAAGCTTTAAATATTAGGCTACTTAGGATTATATATAAAGGTAATAAAAAATTTAGGTTTACCCCTTTTTTAGACTATTATTATAGCGTCTTATATTCTCGCTTTTATAGTACGTAGGCTTCCTAGTATTATTAATAGGAGGATAGTTACCTTACTATTAATATCTTTAAGCGAGATATCTAGATTAATACTAAGCCTATCTATTAGGCTAGAGTAGTAGTCCGCCTAAATAGTCTATTAATTCTAATAATACTAATTTAGGTTATTAAGCTCTATTAATATCTAGATATTAGTAGCCTAGTAGCTAAATAGACATCCACTATTAATTATATAATTAAAGAAATCGGGCCGGATCTAGATATTAATTAGCTGATTATTTAAATTATATTAACTATCCCCTAACTAATATCTAAATTATTTAGAACTATTTATAACTAAGCGGATTCAGGTCTAGAAAATAACTAGGGAAATATATTAAATAGTCTTACTTATATCTATTTTATATAAAATTATTATCTTATTACTTACTAAGACCTATTATAACCCTAAGGTATATACTTACTAGTAATATACTAGTCTAGTTCCTACTTAGAGTCGCTACTATCTTCCTACTCTAGTTTATTATTACTACTAATTAAGGTATACTAGGCGAGCGTACTAGTAATATAGTTCTATCATAATATATATAGTAGATAATTACCTAGAAGCTAGTAGCTAGCTAATAGGAGGCGGTTATACTACGACTATTTACTAAAGGGAAATAGGAGCGGATATTAGAGGGCTATATAGGAAGGATACTAATTAGGAATTAATATAAGGCCCCCCTTAATAGTTTTAATATAAATATCCCGCTCGATCCGGCCTCTTATAATATTATTAGGAGTTATTATAATACAGGCTACTTCTATAGAGGTAGGGTAATTATAGGTACCCCTATCCTATTATTTAGGATTTAGCTATTAGATACAGACGCTTATAATATTAATAGGATATTATAATTTATTCTCCTTAAGGCGGTTATAGTAGGATTTAAACCCCTAGATATATAAGTTAATAGACTAGAGGGTACGCTAAGTAGAAGTAAGGGTATCTTAATTTAAATTATTAAAATATTAATAGTAAACGTCTAGTTACTCCTGCGTACTATCTAGTATATAAATCTAAGCGAATTTTAGCCTAAGGCCGTTATTAGTAATAAGAGGACCTATTAGATAATAAATAGACCCCTAGATCTAGAAGGTAGTTTAATTAACGTAGGTATTAATATTAGTTATACCCTCGCTAGTAAAGGAGAGATAATTATTATAGCTAATAATATTATTTAAAAATTCTTTACTACGTATAATCCTCCTTTATATAGACTATTTATTAATAATAATATTATCTACGTCGCTAAGTAATTTATTAATAAATTATACCCTTAGCTCCGCCTCCTTTTAAGGCCCCTTAGATAATAAGTTAATATCAGCTAGCTTATATAACTAGTTAGGAGATAGCTAATTATTCTTTCTACCGTTATAATATAGCTATTAACTATCTCTTAAGTTACTATATTTATTTTTCTATAATAGTACGTTATAATAGGGGTATATATTACTAATAATATTAAATAAATTATTAACCTAGTAAGGCTCTATATATCTTATTATATAGGGATCCCTATATACTTAATATCCCTAGCCTAGCGTCCGCCCCTAATATATATTATTCTACTATTAGTATAAGCCTTATTAGATAGGCGGTTAGTACTTAGTATTATCTACTATATTAGCCTCCCGTTAAGTATACTAGTAACGGGTACTTTAATCGTATTTAGAGGGAGGCTAGGGAGCGAATTCTTAAGGGGCTTCTTTAAAGGCTAGGGGAGTAGGTTACTAAGGGTCCCTAGGTAGAATAACTACTTAAATAGTTATATTAGTAAGGGCTATACGCTACTAGGGAGTAATACCGTTATTAAGGTAGGTATAAGGGCGAGTAATTAATAGTATTTCTTTAGGGTAAGGTTCTATTAATATAATATCTCTAGGGTTTACTAGTAGGTTTATAAATAAGGCCTAGGTACCTAATATAATATTCTTTAGGCGTCTAGTACGCCTTATACTATTAGTCTTATAAGATCTAACCCTCTTATTAATAGTATTAGGGTATAGCTTAGAAAGGGCTAGGCGCTTAGAAGGTATTAGTAGGGAGGTAGAGGAGTTAGATTTAGTATAGGAAGGGTAATACTATATTATTTAAAGACGGCTAGTATAATTTATATATTATAGATTATAAGGAGGGGTATTAATATCTATACTATACTATAAAAGGTAAAGAAGGGGTAGGAAGAAAAAACTATTAATATAAGAAGAAAGCGCTAAGATATAAGATAGTTAGATAGAACTTAGTAGGTAAATCTATTTATTCTAATATATCTTTTAAACTACTATATTAATTTTAATAACTTTTAAATTATTAAGTACGTTAAAAAGAGCTATATAACTTAATTTAAGTAGAAAATATTAAGAAGTATTAGTATAAATATAGGTAGAATACGAAGAAATATTAGAGTTTTAATATTCGCGCTAGTCCTAGAGGGGTAATTAGGGTACTTATAACTAATTAATAAGGTATAATAAGCTTAGGGTCCTAATTCCCGTATTTTCTATTATAGTAAGAAGATAGATTAATATAGATAAGTACTAAATAGTATAAGACGTATATAGAAGGGTAATAACATAAATAGGATAGGACACGTAAAGAGATAAAAAGAAAAGTTCAGTCACGTGATATATATTACTTGGCGGCCAAACCTTAAAATGTCACAGTACTATTTAGATTTTAATCAGCAAACTGCTTTCTTCTTCTTCTTCTTCTTCTTCTTCTTCTGCGCAAACTCCATAATTGTTTCAGGATCGTCATGAAATCTGCAATACGAGGTCGAGCAGGAAAGGCTTACGTACTGCTAAAGGTGATCATGTTGAAAGTTGCGCGTATTGAGGATGGAATGGTGATGAGAGGAAGTTGTAATTCCAATTTTATGTAGCAGTTATCTACCAGACAAGCGATTGATAGAAATACGAAGGATGGCACGGGTGTGGAAACTGCAGTGGAATTGAAGACCATTTGTTGAAGTTGAAGATGGACGAGCGCATTTCTGCCATGACTACTTACACATTCTTCTTGGGGGGTATTTATTTGTAGTCGACGATGGAAGGGCAGATGCCGAAGAGTGAAATCGTGAGCCCGAACTTGCAAAAAGTGATCGGAGGAGCAACAATCTTTGATCGAATACTAGAACGTTGGAAATGTCAAAGAGAGAAATTTCTTGTGAGGAGAAGGTGGTTTGGAAGGTCGTTTAGACCATGGATGCATGTGAACTTTATAGATGAGGGGAACTCGTGTTATTATCAACACCCTATCACCAACATGAACTAGAACCCATCCCAAGGCTATGTGTCTTAGTATCGCACACGAAGACCTCTTGGTAAGATTGAGATACTGCGGGAAAGAGGAAGACTGTACAAACATAGCGGGCAGCATCCTCCTTTACCTCTATGTCCAGTAGACTTTTGCCTTCCTCCGGCCTTCTTATCCTATGGAACATGTCCGAGATGGTGCCTCCCTTCCAATTCTCTCCTCCCCACCATCATACTTACCAGCATGCTACATGCCCTTTATCTCCGATCCTCCATCTTTCATCTTAGAGGTTGTAGAACAGCTACTCCTCTCCTTTACCTTACAATCTTTCTGTTCCTCATGTTTCAGTCCCCTCACCATTCCATTATCCAGGGTGGACCGATGAGGCTTCACGATGAGCTCCTTTCTCTGGGTGAAAAGTGGGACCGCTGGAGACAGCATTGACACCCATAGCCGCAGGGCCTAATAGGAACGAGCCATTCATTATCGAAAAATGTGCCTGCATGTCTTTGACCAAAGCGCTGACATTCTCCAATAGCTTTAACAACTTGCACGTGAGTTGATGGGATTCAGGTCGAAGGCGTTGGCTTCTGGATTGGGATGTACAATGCGCCTCCGGAGCCTGATCATGGAACCGATACCACCATCAGAGCAGGCATCCATCCCCTAGCAGCTGAGGAAGGCTCTGCGATCGGTCGGGGAGGGACCAGCGGTCTAGCGTCGCGAAGAGGATTGATGTAGTATAATTTGAATGAAAGGCAGGGAGCCTGTCGATGATTACCACCAAAAAAGGTGAGCTGCTCCATCCATGGATCCGTAGAATGTCGATGTTCAAGCTAGTATGGCTCAAATTACCAACATTTCGTTCCCCAGACGCTCGAAGAATCTGCTAGACTAGCCTGGCATGGATAATGGTTGCTGAACTCCTGATTGTGAGTAAATACAAGGTTAATGGCAAGAAGAATGTCGTTGGCGGGAGCGGGAGTGATGCCAAGAGAAGCAGGGGAAGTGCTACCGAGGGCATGGCGAGGGAGAATTGACCTCCTTCTTCACCACACACTTCCCTACCTGAGGTCTCCATTATCGCTGGTCTTCTCAGTAGTCCTGCCTCCTTCTCGCAGGGCCGACTGAGTATGTGAGAGGATCCATTTGTCGACGCTCCAATCTGACTCCGAATACAAGCACACCTCCGTATACCGTGCGCCGCTCTCACGTACAACGGTTCTTGATGATCGATACACTCATGCAAGCAAGCGCTCATCCCGCATAAGCCGTTGTGATCCATTGCAGGTCGAGGATCGATCGGTGTCCAGTACTCAGCTCTCTCACCATCGTCAACGACAAGTGCTACCAGCCTCTCCCCTCTGTCTCCCTTTCTCTGATGCTATTATATCAGCTCAGCGGTCATATTGCAGCCGTATCTCGCGCGGCACAGACCAATCTGTACAAAACCTTTATCTGGTCCATACGCAAGTCTTGGTACTGCGCAGTTCAGCTGAAAAGATCACATACAAAACGAATCCGTCCGAAGCTCTGAACGACTGGAGGATGGCATGAGAAATATGGAAAAGAAGAGGATCTAAAGATAGTGAAAGATACTGAGGCCAGTCCCCAGTCGGGCCCCTTTACGCTGAACCACCAGCCGGAACTGACTCTGGGCTTCTTGGTCTCTTCGAAAAGTGACTGCATGCCATATTGTACTTGGGGACCTCCCCCTTGGAATTTTCGATTTACATAAAGGGCATCACCGAAGGGTGCATGTAGTGAGGCTTGGATTTTCAGATTTGGCTTGTAGCATGGCCTCAACCTTAGCGAAGCCACCCTCACATCAACGGCAGAATCCCAGACCGAACTCAGCGTCGTCTTCGTCGGCTGTTACCGTACAGCGTACGCCATCGTTGTCCACGCGGAGTACTTCCAGACCGCCTATCACAGGCCTGAGATCGCAGAGCCCATACGAAACGCTCACTGCACCCTCAAACTCCTCAGCCCGTACTTTGTCTCCAGAAACTACGAAGAGACGGTCAAGCGCCTTCTATACCCGACCAGAGAGTGGGCATGGATTTCGAGAGGGTGTTGGAAATTTAAACCGGTGGTCCCAGTCTACAGCCTCAAGCAAAGGTTCTTCTTCCCAAAATAGGAGGAGTAGCTTCTCTAGGCGATTGTCCGGGTCTTTTGGCTCCTTCAGCGGCTTTAATGATCGTCAGACACCACCCACCAATGCAGCTCCTACGAATACAGGGCGATCCCCTGCGAAGAAAACCACTCCAGACGCGTCCAATATGGCACATGTCCCACTCAGGACACCTCCTGTCCTGGCTCCTATAGTGACCTTGAATTCGTTGTCTCAAGCTGTCGATGCTGCAGACTCACCTTCCACGGTGGCTACGGTCACTCCTGCTACAGCAGACTTACTCTCACCAACGACTCATAGGCAGCCGGATTATTTCGGTGAAAAGTGGCAGTCTAGGTCGCCGTCGACGCTAACAACAGGGATCAGAAGGCCAGCCCCCTCGCATTCACTGAGAGCAAATATACCTTCACCCATCGCCATTGATCAGTCGACAAGCTCCGGAACGACCCCACCAGAATCTACGTACTCACCACGCACCGCAGCCCGACTCAGGCACACAGATCGTCGGCGATCTTCGCAGACTACACGCCATCGCAATCGTGATGATCTAACTAAGGGCAGTAGGGGTAGTGGTACTGCCGAAGGAGAAAGCTCAGCCTCTGATGGTCGCGCGCGAATTGAAAGACCGCAAAAGCGTAAAGCCCCCTCACAGAAAGCTATGCTATCGAAAGCGCTGGAGAAAGCACACCATGCAGTCACCCTCGATCAGCACTCGAATTACGAGGGGGCTATGCATGCATACCAGGAAGCTTGCGCATTACTGCAAAAAGTCATGATCAGAAGCTCAGGCGTCGAAGACCGATTAAAGCTGGATGCTGTTGTAAGTGTAGTTGTGTGTTTTCCAACAATGAGACCTGGCTAATTCGCCAAAGCGAAATACTTATGAGGCTCGTATCGTAGAGCTCCGGTGCAACAACCAGTTTTACAAAGGCGTCGATGGCAAGGCTTTGCCGCAGCGTCCCCAAGATCGAGACTCTCGCGATTCCGAACGTTTGTCGATAGTCACAGATACCGATGAAGGTGAGGGTACGATCGATACTGCTACAGTGACTCCTCTCGGCTACAAACCAAGTGGCCAAGCGCAAAATGCCGTGCAACAACATCTTGGGCTGCTGGGCCATGTATATTCAAGACGCCAGTCATTGCAACAGAATTCTCCATACATGGTGGATGGTAGAGATATTCGAGGGCCAGCACAAAAACAAAATCGCCAACCACCACGCACGAGATATATGGACCTCGAGATCGCCGAGACTCCTTTGCATCTCGAAACCCCTGTGTTCCAGGAATACATGCCTCCGCCACTATCCCCACGGCGTCCATTATCTCCCAATCCCCCTCGGCGTCGGTCGACTCTGGACCCTCTCCCATTGAGGGATGTTGTTCAGTCTTCCACAGACCCTTCGACTCATTCCACTCTTAGCGACGAGCCGAATGAGTCGGACTCTGTTCGCCAAGACACTGGGGAACATACCTCTTGGCTTGACACCATCAATGAGTCGAGCGGCTCTTCTTCTTCTATTCATTCTCGAAGATCGTCTATAGGACTTCGAAGGAAACACATACGCGCTACGAGTGGTCAGACAGAGGCCGATTTTGACGCAGCACTGGACGCAGCAATTGAGACTGCTTATGACGACGGTTTTGAACCTGATGATGAAGACGACGACGATGATGAACAGCTACTTCACGATCCTCAATACCAATATGGGGAGCCTGAGCCAATATCTACAGCGCGGCAGAATGCGGAACTCGCGAAAGAGAATGTGCATGAGGTGGAGCGTGAAGCAGTAATTGCCCAAGCTATGGAGAGGGAGAAAGAACGATCACAGGGTACTCGAGACAGCTTCGAGCTGCGATATGGGAACGACGAGGATGACGAAGAGGAGCGAATGCTCGAAGAAATGACCAGGGATTACATTCTGGACGATGCCGAGTATGACATACAGACAAAGTCCGCTCTCCCACGTCAATCAGACTCCAGCGGGTTTTCGGGCAGAACGTGGGGCAGTTCGATTGGATCGAACCCAACATCAGCTGGAACGTCTTTGTCGACCGTTGCTGAAGCCATGATCTTGCCGTCACTCATCACTCAGATGAAGGACAATCCGCTACCACCACCGTTACATCCTCCGCCATCGAGTGCCTTGCCCCCACCCCCGACACCTCTCGCTATAATAGCATCTTCAGATGTGCCCCTGCCGCCAAATGGGGCTATTCCAAGACCTCCAAGTGCCTCAGCTAGGAGTACGAGCCCAGGTGTCCAACATCGTAGGCTGTCTGGCAAGAAACGAAAACCTCTCAAGATCGATACAGGGAGCACGCGGTCGGATACTTCTGGCTCTGAAGCACCCAAAATACAGCCAACGGAAGTCCCTCCCGCCATGGTACCAGATCATGCCATGTACGAGCCACTTAAGTCCGCTTTAGTCGTACCAGATGTTCAGCAAACGCTACCAAGTCTCCCCTCCAAGCCTGGTACTCCATTGGCCAGTCTCCCTGGTGTTCGTACAGCATCCTCTCCACTGCCTGGTTCCGACTTGACAGACGTGGCATCGACAACAGCTTCTACATTGACTCAGGTGACATCGGCCGACAGCGAAATTAGTGCGCCGTCTATGCCGGGTTCCCCAGCACGTTTCGGTACCAAAGCCGCAACAGGTCTGAGGAAGAACTTCTCTTCATCGAGTCTGAGGAACAACCATCTGACAGTCTCGGTACCAGATCCTCTCGATAATGCGTCGAGTACTTCTCTCAACAGTATGTCTTCTACACCGAAACAGCGCATTATTCCATCTCCAGCTGTACCCGTTCTACCAACGCCGCTCGATACGAGCTTCATCACCAAAGGACAGCCCATGGGTGGTATATACCTTTTTGACAGTGAAATTCATTCTGCCAACAGCCCAGGCTCACCAAATCCTCTGGCGAGCAATGCGCCCCAGCCGCTAGAGCCTTGTCCAGAGTCAACTCTTCTCCGCCCGTTCTGGTTCCTACGGTCCATCTATCAAACGATCGCTCATCCTCGCGGCGGGTATATCTCTAGCAGACTCTTTGTACCTCGAGATATTTGGCGGGTGAAGAACATCAAGCTGAAGAATGTCGAAGAAAAGGTATCGAGTTGCGATCTTCTTACCGCAGCGTTACTCAAACTGGGCAAGGTCGACACATTTGATGCGAGTGCTGTGCTAGAGGAGATGCAGTTCTTTGAGACTGTTATGGAGCAAGTGCAGTCGACCCTTACCAAGAAGCTTGGCAGTGATGTTGGCGTCCAAGGAACGGCGCAGATGTTCAAAGGATCCGGTACCATGGGTGAAAGCGTGCAGAGTCTGGAGGCTCTTGCACCGAAGACAAACAATGCCAACAGCAAGTATCTTTCGTGGCGCAAGTTGAGATCTAAAACGACCTCAGGACAAGGCTTCCCGATTGCTATCACCAGCAACGTATCAAAGGATGCATCAAAGGAAGGCCATACGATGAAATCGCTGCCCATGACCACCATCCCGAATCCGAGATTTCCAAAGCGGGATGTCAATCAAGTCCAGTGCTATGGTCCTAACCCGAGCTACATGGGTGCCCTCGCGAGGCTGTGTGATGCTGTACAGATATTAGGTAAGCCGGTTCAAAGTCTGATAGATCCTAGAAGCTGCTAATGCGACCAAAGATCAAATCACTCGACAAGTGGAAGATCCAGGACTGAAGCATTCCTCGCAAACCCATGTCGGACTCGAGCTTAGCGCCCGGCATGCATCAGAGTTCTTTGCGTTTTTTATTTGCCGGTTCGTCTTCACGGACATCGGTATTATGTTGGACAAATTCATCAAGAGGGGGAGTGAATGGGTATTGGCTTAATAGTGAGGGAACAACAAGATATAGCGAGGAGTATGGCTGCAAACATATACCCAACGCATCGCACACAGGGACGAAGTCATCTATATCGCCACATGAATGTGTGAACGGAAGAGAGCAAGCGTGGGTGGTTTTTGTACTGGATTTGATTATTCTTGCTGACCGTGTTTGGCTCTCGGACTATCCGTGGTAGGGTGGAGAGCACTTCGATCTGGACATAATATTTACCATCATGTGTATATTTACAGGAGCGATATAGCTTATCGGCCTTCTTATAGGCAACCGAACATATTTTATAACGTTGAATCCATTACAATCAATCGACCGTGCATAGTAGGTGAGGTTCATGTATCGTAGGGCATGACCGTGTAAGTAAATCTATATAATAAGTATTCATGAAGCTTTACATCGAACGGGGGATGATGCTGTGCATATGCTGCACTTGGGTTGTGTATTCCCTCTTGTCTAAACACTTCGACGTTGTAGACGTATCCATAGCTGAACAATCAACCGTTCCATCAATATCAATCAACATTTGGGAGTACACATCACATTGGCTGACTTTTCCCCACCAGATTTCTTGCAATTTGAACATGCAGCCTGATCACGCGTTTGACTGAACAGCTCGAAGTCTGAGTATAGCCTATTACTGTGTCATCTTTTGACGTGCATACACTAGTGCAGGATGTCTCAAATCACTATTGCTTTTGGCACGCCAGCCAATCGCAGCTTCCGATGGTTCGATACCTTTGAGGGCCTTACCACCGAAGAACTCGACGAAATCATTATCCAGTGTCGCAGCGCAACGGCTGCCTTCCTTACCGAGCTCGTGGACAGACGGAGGCCCTGGACGGACTGTGCTCTTGAGGACTACTACGTAATACTTCAACGAAATGCCAACCGTATCGACAAGAAAGGCTTGACTAAAGAGCATAAGCTTCAACTGCATGGAGTACATACAATTTTGGCAGATCCCGGTGACACTCAACCTGAACGCAATGAGAAGAAAGTTGCAAGACATTTTCTATGGCTCATCTCAAGAGTCATCGGTTGGTCTTATGCTCTTCTCACACTTTGCGCCCTGGGCAAGAATAAAGTGGAGAAACTGGACGAAGACCAGCGTGTGAAAATTATAAAATTCATCATCCAACGCCGTGGATCGCTCTTCTGCTCGAGTCTGGAGGAGATGTCTATGACATGTAAACTTGATCAAATACGTACGTGTTGATCTATATCTGAGATCAGATTAACTAAGCCATCGCAGACATCAAAGTCGACCCGCCGCTTACTAGAGGCTGCAAAAAACGTCAACGCAGCAATAGTATAGAGAGCGCCACTGACCGGCGTGCTTCGATATCAAATGGTCATGGAAGTAAAAATCAAGATCTCACTGACTACAGACCTTCTTATGACTTCACGGGAGATAGTTCTGACCGAAGAGAAAGAGATACTTCAACCCTTGCGAAGGGACACCTTCCTCATTCTATATGCTTTGATCCCATGATTATATCCATAAATAGTAGTAATCCTATTATATCAGCTTTATTTTAAGTTGGTTTATAGCTGACGTCTCTTGCACCAGAAGCTTAAGTGTCATTTGCGAGCTGTCCTGTTGACATGTTTAGCAACGCAGACACCCTTCAATGTGTGTCCTTAGTTGGATCCCCTGGCAACGTGGTTTCGCAGCCGTCACGTCACGTCTCCAATCCAGGACCCCAGCGCCAGTTCCCGACTCAGATGAAGGTTTCGGACACAGCCCAGTCAATCTCGTTTGCTATGAAGGGGGATATCGACGGCCTGAAGTATTTGTTTAGCCAAGGGCTCGCTTCTCCAAGGGACGTGAGCAGTTCTCGAGGGTTTAGTTTGGTGAGCGTAGGTCTTACTACCCCTTTCCCCCCCCAACCTTGTTTTCTAAGACTGCTGGGAAATGCTGAGATATTGTTAGTGGGCGCTCTATGGTGGAATGTGCAACTATAAAACTGTCCAGTTTCTGCTCAATCAGGGGGCGTCAGTGGATGAAGAGTAAGTATCAAGATGGAATCAAGTAACGTCAGCTATGTCGATAAAGCCGCTGACTTACAAACTACCCAATCCAGTTCGTATCAGCATGTATGGGATTACGCATATCGCATGAAATGCAGCAGTACGGAGCTGGACGAGCTTCGATGCATCACATTGAACCCACCGAGCACAGAGAGGGACTGGATTGAGGAGCAGCGATTTCCCCAAATCCATAACATTATCCTTGGCAGATCCTCCAAGCTGCTCAAGGCCGAGCTTGATGACAACCCGGACGCCGTCCGTGTCACGGACGCCAAAGGCCGCACCGCGCTTGACTGGGCCACGGCCCGGGCCCGGCTGTCTGACATGAGGCTCCTGATCGCCCGCGGCTCCCCCCTAAACACAATGGATGTCAGCGGCCGCACAACGGTCCTGCACGCAGTCGACAGCCACGACGACGATGCCCTCCGCATCGTCCTCGAGGCCGGCGCGAATCCTGACCCCGAAATGCCGGAAGGCCTGTTCCGCAGTAGCCCGCTCACTGCGGCCAGCTTTGGCGGTCTGGTGGGGATGATCAAGCTGCTCATCAAATTTGGCGCTAAGGTCGCCAAGCACAACCCAGAGGGTCGGACGGCGCTGCAGGCGGTTGCCAGCATGCAGAACGTCGAATGTGCGGATATCTTGCTCACTTGTGGCGCCGACCTGGACTACATATCGAAAAATGGACATTCACCCTTTACGACGGCGATAATGTGTAACAACCACGCTGTGCTAAAGCTCTTCCTCGACCGGTGCCACGCCAGCCGCCTGAAGTGGCCCCAGCTGTTGCCCATCATAGCCGAGTCCGCGGACGCGGAGACGATATCGATCCTCGCGTCGTCAGACCTGCCGCTAAAGCGGACTCTACTGGACAGGGACGGATTCGCCGTCGACCGCGAAACCCTTCGGTCGCGAATGGACTATGATGAGAAACTGGGCGACGCCTTCGAGGAGTTGTTCTCCGTCGCCAGGGCCGACAAGGAGGCGGACGCCGGACGCCAGACGGCGGCATCGAATTCGGGGTACCCACCTTACCTACCTCCAGTGGAAGCTGGAGCTGAGCAGCAGATGGCCACCAATTGGCCGGTGCATCCTCCTCACCTGGCATCAACTTTCGTCGATCCACAGATGAACTGTGCGCACGCATCGTTACGAAGCTCTGACACGGAGCTTACAAGAAAGAAGAACAATTCACGTTTGGAGTACCCATCTCAAGCAGCGGCTCTAGCTGCTCGGCGTAGGTCGTCTCCTCTTGATTGCGAGTACTATACTTATACCTATAGATAATGCGCAACAATTCGATAGATTTGATCTCATGCCTACGCCGAACAACTTTCAGAGACGTCCAGCATCTCCTCCTACTGAACACACTGAGATCGAGCAGCCGCATGAATTCGGGACTGGTAAGTCGGGCTTTAGATTGAATAACTGTTTCTCCTCGCTAAAATACTATAGAACGAAACCGAACCATAATAAATGCAGCGCGTGCCTCATCCGCACTGGTATCTTTTCCGAACCTAACGCCCGAGAACCTGCCAATACATAACGTCTGGGATCACTACCCCATGGGCAACAAAGTATCAGACAATCCCACAAGACACAATCTCTGGGAGTGCAACCCTGTCTCCAATGCTAGACAAGCCAATCCGATAACATACAATGCCCGGGATTATTACCCGAACGATCATGTAACAACAGGCAACATAACATCATATAACGTCTGGAGCTACCCCTGGCTCAATGAAAAACACAATGGTTCATGATACCACTCGATCTTCTACGCCTTTTCCCCCGGCTGAGAAGCGATAATCAGGAGATCTAGCGCTGGCATGACTTCCACCTCTTCCCTGATATACGTTGTCGAGCCGACGAGAAATGGTTGAGCTGTTGTCTCTCACTCCATATTCAGTCCTGACACGGTCGGATTACCCCGCAGTATTCGCATTGGTGTTATGGAAACGGGGTGTATTGCATTAGGGGGGGCTTCTTCTTTCGGATTAATGATCATCGACCGACTGAGTGCTGGTACTCGTATGATTTGAGGCAGCGGACGAGTGAACTAGAGGGCATCAGCTTAGACTCTCACTTTGTACGTCGGACCTCCTGGACAAAGTCTATAGTGCATAACAGGTCCCACTTTTCGCCGAGCTTTTGGTCTACACATATTTTACCGCCGCTGTCTGTGTCTCCAAATTTTGCGTTGGACAGCCAAGCCTGTAGACCTACCAAGATGCCCTTGTCTTTCTCAGTCAGTGGTATCTGCGAAAGATGTGGTATATCGGTCAATGGTATCCGCATAAGGTGTAGTACGGACTCCTTGGGCGGCGCTGCTGTGGACTAGAGCGTTGTCATTACTTGAAAACGCTCTGATGGTGGGGCCACGATGAGCTATCTTGGGCGAAGTTTCGGGTACGGCTCTGGACAGACCCCGCGTGACTAACGAGAGACCCCTTCACGACAGACCCCTTCCTATCATTGGTCCACCTAAAGATAGTGCCTACCTTAGTCATCAGAAGCTTCGGGCTGATTACCTTATTAGTCTGCAGCTAAGCGGGATGCTTAATGTAATCAAACTCTATCAATTACATGTTTATACTTTCCTTTGCAGCCTTCGCTATTATTACAAAGTAATATTTATATTTTATATACTTGAGGTCTTTATACGTAAAAGAGGCTATCTTAAATATAATACTTAATTTTAATCCCGTTAATATTTTATATATAATAGTATTTAATAGAGTTATATCTAATTATATAATTTAAAGCTTTATAAAATAGGGTACTTTATACCTTATAACTATTCTATTATACTTATATTAGGCCTTAAGATTTTTATTATTAATAATATAAGTATTAAAGGCTATTTTCCCCTTCTTTCTAACTTACCCTATACTATCCTTACTACTTTAGAAGGTAGAGACTAGATAGCTTATATTAGCGTTAAGACTACTATTCTAGTAGTAGTTTAATTAACCTATTACTAGTATAAGTAGAGATTCTACATCTACTTAATCTTAATAAATATTAATATTTATAACTTTATAAAAGATTAAATCTTATTAAAAGTCTATTAAATTATCTTGAATCCTAACTATAATCTCTATTATTATATCTATCTCTAATTCCTATTTTTATGACCGTTATACTAATACTAAGGATCTACTTAGTAGGTAGTAAGGTAGGTACTAGCTAGCTAATATTAAGTAGTAAAGATTAGACCCTCCTAGATATATAAGATAATATTAGGAGATCTATAAAGTAGGCGGGTAGCTTTAATAGTTAAATAGGGATACTAACATATAACTAGGATATATATATTTAAAGAGATAGTAGGAAAAGATTATAAGATATTAAATATAAGGGCTTCTCTACTCCCTAGATTTTCTTATATATAAGAATATTAATATAATAATAAGATAAAAGGATAAAATAAGAAAAAGAGATAGTTTTATAATAGGGATAATAATAATTAATCAATCTTACTTTTTATTAGTAATACTTAATATCTCCATTATAAATTTTATAATAACTATTACTAACTACTATATTAGGATACCTAATAAATACTTAATTTTATAAGTCTAGCTTATTAATTTTCTATATTTAATTACTACTCTATATTTTAGTTTATAAGGACTAGATTACCGCTTTCTTATAATTTAGCCTAGCCTATCCCTATTTTATAAACCTATTAGACTAACTATTAAGTCGGGTTCCAGTACTAAGAATTAGTACCGACTGAATACTTAGGTTAGACTATTACCTGAATGCCTAGTACTAGCGTTTAGCATTGACTTACTAAGGCCCTGATATCTTAGCGAATTAGGTTAGACCGACCCGACCCGCTAAGGTATCGCCAAGACCCATTAGGTCCGCAAGTCAGGGGTTCTAGAAGGATCTATCTGACAGCCCTACGCAGACCCCCACCTAAAACAATCGTAAGCCAACCGAACGTTACGATATCAAGTGACTATTCGTTTCACATCCGTTTCATCGATAGCTGTCAACGCCCTTCCCATCGTGACGGTTCAACACCAATTTAGCCGCATCTCCCGACCTTTCATTTTGGGTGAACCCAGCGCTATAACTGGTTTCACCCAAAATAGATTTTGGTTCTCCCTCTTCGTTCTCCTTCTGGTGTTCATGCTATGGCCGTCTCTGTAGTGTTTGCTGTCCTCTGTACGCCAGAGATTACACATTGGTCTGGGGAAGCAAGAACGAGATCAACGCTATCTGTAGATTTCAAATGCACAGCTGAGACCGGTATTTCTTGCGACATAATAAGTCTCCAGACACTATGTTCGCCACACCTGCCATAGAACATTATTCTGAAGACATTTGATGTCTAAAGATTATATATCTGAAATGTAATGAGGATGATTCCAACTAGGTATGAGTCTCAAGACGCATGTTGTCTTGAGCCAAATGTTTGCAGACGTAACACGTCCTAAGACTTGTCTCTTAGGACGACCAGCGTTTGAAGACAAACAACGTCTTAAGACATGCGTCCAAAGACATATTTAGTCTGGAAACAATTGTCTCAGGATATTATTTGTCTTCAAACACTCGTCTCTGGACATCATTGGTCACAAGACACCCGTCTGAGGACATCTATTGTCTTCAGACACTCGTTGTCCTTAGACTCAAGACACTGTCAAAACCTGTCAGAGTTGGCTGTCAACCAAACGACACGCTATCTACGATCACATACAGCTGATAACCAGGCGTTATTGTTGCCCTCGACTCCGAGACTCCCCTCACATACACTTGAGTACCCTGGACCACCTATAGCGTTGGCAGCTTGGGTTCCGTTCCAAAAATCAGAAAAACACTTCGGAATAACAAATTAGCTTTTGCTATCTAACGCTATATCCAGTGAATATCTATTGATCTATTACCATCATGCTTATCCGTTCTTTAGGCTGATATTCCAATTCCAGTAGTTCTACTCCATCATCCAAATTGTTCCGTACAACATCTCGTAGATCATCTCGCTGCTTGGCAGTCCCAGATACTATTCACGGTTAGTTGTGAAAGGCAAGATGCTCAGAAACTTTACCCATAACCAGCATCTTTTCCGTCCCCTCTTGTACATGCCCAGCCTCTTGCGCGGCTTCAATATCTCGGTTCGCACGCTCTGCATGTCTCTTATTCATTTCGGCTCGAAAAATCCCCGGTGCGTCCGCGAAGCCCCGGGAAACGGTGCCACGGCGGCCAAAAGAGACTTCCTCCTCTTTCAGATAGGTCGAGAAGATCGAAATAGAGAGAATCTGTATTGCAGGTCAGCAACGCCAATAAGAGCACCGGCCATATACCACCTTATCCAGATTGTCGCCTTTCAAGGCGTTGTTCAGCAATGGCTGCATCGCGAGAGCAGTTTCTACCATTGGTAAGCCTTCCATTAAGGCGCGTTTATCCCTGGATCACGCTTACCGATCCGCTGTACCTGCCAGATCACACGGATCCGACGCGTGCACACCTTTCGAGTCTGATAACCATGGATCAACTGCTGGAGATATGGCAGGAGCGCGGCCATGCCAAAGTCGGTGGCGACCAGGAGAACGCTCTCGTATTCGCCCACTGGGGCACTGATTCCATGTGGTCCACTGAACAGCACCCAGCGAGAGCCGAACACCCCGCCCCTTTGGCCGGCCTGAGCGTGGTACAGGAGTTCCCGAGTCAGTCCCCGGCGAGGCTCCACGAAGAGGTCCAGTTGATCTTGCTCCTCGAGTGACCACGAGGTCACCACGAACGGATGGCTCTGCAGGAAGGACCAGAAGCTTACGGAGGGAATCCACAAGTTGATGTACTGTCCGGCTTTGACCTTCAACGGCCGGGAAAGGGTGATCCTGATCTTGACTGAGCCTTCGGCGTGAGTCACAAGGGCTCGAGCGCGACCGTGGCGGAGAGTCCCGTTCCGCCATAGGACGCTGATGCATTGGACCACCGACGTAGAGAAAAATAGCCCGACTGAGATGTAGATGTACATGCGGGGAAACAGCGAGTTCGACGGCAGATGACGCCACATCGAGTAGGCGGAAAGCACGGCCAGTGCTTGATGCGTGCGAAGAAAGATTTCGTAGGAGGGTCTGCGCAGGAGGGGATGGGAGAGTAGCACGAGCAGACACAACGACGATCCTGCCTACACGCGGTCAGTGCCACATAGCGCGAGTGGCAACGGGGACATACGATCATTCCGTAGAGATGCTCCGGTATTCTTAGTGAGAACGAAGTTCGCTGAACCGCGACAATCAGGATGTGGAATAGCAACAGTGCGAACGACATCAGACCTGCCGAGCGGTGAATACGGCGATACGTGCCCAAACGAAAGCCGAGCATGTCGGCCAGAAAGCTGAGGTGAGGACCGGCGAAGAGGGGAATCATGTTGGCTAGCGACAGGTTCCCCGCTCGGAGACCAGCTTCCGACAATGTGGGAACTCTGAAGCCGAGACAAAATGCGCTGAGAGCGATGTAGATCAGTTGAACAAGGGCACCGCTTCGAGTCCACGGACCCAGAAGTCGATGGCGGTGGAGGAAGTACGGATAAGTGAGGTGCTTGGACACAAAAAGAGCGATCCTCTCCCGTACCCTCCGTGAGAGGAGGTTGATGAGAACAAAGACGAGGAAGAAGCCGCCTGCGGCCGTAGCATAGATCTGGGGGATATCCATGGGGGATGTATGGAAAGGGGAGACGAATGATGGTGCTCTTTGGAGGAAAGTGAAGGAAATGGAAGTGAAGGAAAAGGAGAGAGAGAGAGGGAGAGAGAGGGAGGGAGGGAGGGAGAGAGAGAGAGAGAAGCTGGGGGAAGGTGGAAGAATATAAAGTAACAGGGTTAGACAGAAAGCAAGGGAACGCCCAGCGCTTTTGGTAGGTTGGGGGAGGGGGGAGCCAGAAATGGAGGCCAGTTTTGGCGGAGGGTTAAATTTAGAATATCCAGAAATGGGCGACAAAACGGGTGTGCGAAGGTCAGGATAGGTGATCTGATAAGTCCACAGCATAGAATAATGTGATGTGATAACCGCGGGATCCATCTATCCCGCTGGCTTATGGAGTCTGTAGGCGGACACCCCAGCCCAATCGACCATCCACTCAAGCCAATCTTTCCGCCAATCACACTGGAGCAAGCGGTGCTGGGTACGTTAGATTATGCTTGCACGGACAGACACCTGACTCACCGTCATCAGCTCCTTCGCCGAACTGGCAGACGTCGTCGCCGATAGAAATTCGACGGCAGCGGAGTCGGAGGGCCAACGATCCAAATTCTCGATCCCCACAGCTCCGTCCTCTTTAACGTGTTTCTGCATCAACTCCATCATGATTCTGCTCAGTGCCCTCACATCTCGGATACCAAGGTTGCGTGAGGGAGCGACATGGCGACAGCATTCTTGATCCGCTGCCATTCCAAGTCAACGAAGTCCTGTATGATTGGTGATGGAGAAGTACCGATCTTGACGTCTCCTCCAGCACTCAGAAGGACATTCGAGCAGCTTAAAGACCCATGCTCCAGCCCTCGTAAGGCAAGGTAGGCGAGACCTTCAAGTATTTATCGCAGTCAGCACATGCTCCGTGACTTCATGTTCGCCTGGTTTACCTGTCCCAGTATGGCGGCCAGTTCCTGTTCGCCGGGATAGGGAGGAGACGCGACGATCTGCACAAGAGAAATGGCCATACGCTCGAGAACGACGTAGAATGAGCCCTCGAAACGAAAGGTCTCCAGGACGCTGACGATGTGGTCGTGTCGGATGCTGTGAATCATCTCAAGCTCTACCTGGGAATCTGAAACCGCCGCAAAGCTTTTCACAAGAACACATTTCCGGGGGCTTCTTTTCCGGGCAGCGACATGTACGAAGTTATGGTATTTGAGCTGGAAAATCTTCGAATAGCTGTCCCACGGCGATCCGTCTTTCATTCCTCTGTATTGGATTTGGATCCCCGGTCTGTTGCCGACCGTTCTTAGCGGAGACAGCGATCTCTTTCTTTTGGGCGCATTTTTCTTTGGGACCTGGCGGTCCTGCAACCTCTGTTGCCCTTCTGTGACGTGACCTGCAGGCTCTGGAAGCGGCCCTGTCAGACCTTCCAGTCTGAACTGGGTGTTGCGATTGGGATTTTGGGAACTCATCATCGACTTGGTGGTGAATGAAAAGGTGCGCTGAGTGTAGTTGGCGGGTGAAAAGTAAAGTCTGAGTGGGGAATAGGACACCGAAAGAGGACGTGAGTCTTGCAATGGTCAAGCTGCTATTGATAGCACGGATCAGACAAAATTAAGGTAGGGTGCGACAGATTTGGAGGGGGTCCCACCCTTTTTGGTTTTGGGGGGGTGGTTGCCAGAACTGGCTCCCCATGCATGTCCTGTATTTCACGCTATTCATGTTCCAAGACATCATGTGCCCTCCTCTTTTCGACCGTTCACCAGGCAAAGTGTGTCGAGATGCGGAGAAGTCAAATTCGAGAGGAAGAGTCGAAGATTGAGATAGAAAAACGTATCAAGTACAAGGGAACCGCCCGCATTAGGCTCAAGTGGCTACATTTCCAGTGGAACCGGCCGAGGGAGCTCGATGGCAAGAACGTCGAGCGATTGAAAGCAGTTTTTCAAAAGGACTGTCGACGGCTTGATGAGCACAATCACATCCCAGCCGTCATTGATCAGCAGTCCCTCGATGCCGCTGAAGAGCTTTCGGGGGTGCCAGCGCGGCAACTGGGGAAATATCCGCAGGGCGGGTATCCGGAGCTAGTTTTTCCGGCCGGCTATCAGGTCGAATGCCTGCACGGGCGACACCGTATCCAGGCGGCGAAAGAGTTGGGGTTGGAGTGGTGGACGGTGGATCTGTACCTCGCAGGTGGGCTCATTCTCTCCGTGGATAACAATGATCCTGACAGATGCCTTGAACAGACATCGACCCTGACCTGAGAACATGCCTGGTCGAGGAATATTCCAACGAAAAGAAGCCGAATGACGGCGAGATCTACCGCAAGATCCGTCAGTACCATTTCCAACAGAATTTGCGCTTTGAATGGCGTTGGTGGAGCCGATTGAGCCTTCATGGGAAGCGGTGTCTCAAGCAGCTTCTCCGACACGAGGAGCTGACCGCAGCTTTGGATGCCCTCCGTGGGATCCCCGGTTTGTGGGGAGGCATGAGGCTTCACACCTGGAACACGATCTTGGCTATCAAATGCGATGATGTGAGTGGAAGCCTCAGCCAGCGCCTACAAATTTGCTGAAAGCTCGACAGGTAATCTTGCACTACCTGTACCATATCAAAGACGTTTGGGGGAAGCTTCTCCAGCACGACGTGAGCGTAATGCAATATGTGGACGAAATCACCGTGAAAGCTTTAGAGCTTCGAGCACCGCGAGTTTGTACGAGGGACGCTGGCGACTTACGGGCTCAAGTACTAGGAGGGACTATCTTCAGCGCTTTCAGTGAACGAGATCGCGTGGGAATATGGGCGAGGCTGCAGGCTGTGGACGGTTTGATTCCTTCCTTGTATGCCCTCTTCGAGAACGTGAACTACCTCAAGGCGTTGGCCGCTTGCATGACGAGGCTGGTCAGGCCTTCACCCGGCGATACGGTGTCCACCGCACTGTTTAAGGCCTTTTCCGATATCAATCAAAGGGCCGACCGGGCTGTCATCCAGATCACAGAATCCCGTTTCTCGTCCAGCCCTGCAAGCTCGGTAGATCGTGCGGATCTGGGCGTTCGACAGTTATATGCCTATGCCATGCGCCACTATCTCCAAATGCCCAGGGATCTCAAAGGAAAAGAGCTCCTGGCGCGGCACACTACCAACGCGGACCGAACGGTGCTGCGTGAGTTCGCTGATCTGGCCGAACGCTTGGGCTTCGAGTCGCCAGAGATCACCGCTCTGAAGGAACATCCCCACGCAAGGGATGCGCGAAACCCGTCAGAAAATTCCAAACCTCTACTCGTCACGGATGGTGCCGGAGTGAAAAAGAAGCGGAGGTGCGGGCTACCGAGCGTGGAGGAATACCTGGAAGATAGCGAGTCTCTCTTCATCAATCACTTACATGACGTGGATGAGGAGCAAGGCGAGGGCATTACGTCCTTTTTCGTGCGCAAGTCCATCTATTCTGCGTTCTTTGGGAAGCCATCACCTCTGCCCTTGGAAAGATTGCATCCGAGAAATAATGCAGTAGAAGGGGGGCAGACATTGGAGAGGCAACAGCTGGAAAGGCAACAGCTGGAAAGGCAAGAGCTGGAAAGGCAAGAGCTGGAGAGGAGGGAGCAGGAGAGACGAGAGCAGGAAAGGCGAGAGCTGGAAAGGCGAGAGCTGGAAAGGCAACAGCTGGAGAGGCAAGAGCTGGAGAGGCGAGAGCAAGAGAGACAAGAGCTGGAAAGGCGAGAGCTGGAAAGGCAACAGCTGGAGAGGCAAGAGCTGGAGAGGCGAGAGCAAGAGAGACAAGAGCTGGAAAGGCGAGAGCTGGAAAGGCAACAGCTGGAAAGGCAAGACCTGGAGAGGCGAGAGCAAGAGAGACAAGAGCTGGAAAGACAGAAGCAAGAGAGACAGGAGCAAGAGAGACAGGAGCAAGAGAGACGAGAACTGGAAAGGCAGAAGCTCGAGAAGCAGAGGCAAGAGGGACGAGATCAGGAAGAAAAAGCCAAACAACAACAAGCCAAACGAACTCAGGCCAGAAAAGAGCACCATGGGAGATTACAAAGGGTCAAGCTGAAGAAGATACATCAAGGGAGACCGAGAGCGCAAGCACATGAGCGGGAAGAATGGCAAAGACCACAAAATCCAAATCTGGAAGACGAAAGGAGATTAGAGGATCAGCAAAGGATCGGACTCGACGAGTTACTCGACATTGATCAAGATGTAGACCTACAACCCGGGGAAGACATTCACGCCGAAAGCTCAGGAGCCCGACTGGAGGAAGCATCCAGTAACACAACGGTTCGCATCAACTTCAAGATTCGTGATGGAGGCATCTGGAAACCTGCATCAGCTCACACAATCGAACCCTCCGACTCCTCCGAAATCGAGAAGGCGGCGATGAACTGGATACGGGGGAAATGGAGGCTTTTCAACACCGAGCTTCGTATGCTGGCTCCATAACAGTGTTATGATGCCGTGATCGCCGATGGCACCTACACGATACTCTTGATCCGGGAATCAGAAATCGCCATCGACAGCGAGCTACTGTTGTCTGCAATGAATATTGGCATTGAAGCAAACGAGCAAGGTCGTAGTTTCGAAACTTAAGAAGGTCTTGACGAGATGTCATGAGGTCTGGGCAGCTATGGACACTACACGCACAGTTGGCCTGATAGCGAATATCTCTACTCGGCGACGATAGTGAAAGTCTTGAGGAAATTGCCATTGTATCGGTATCTGGGGTTCGTGCCAATGAAATGTCCCGTCAAGAGCATGGGCGTAAAGGGGGTACGGTTGATAGCATTTCTAAGCGACACCGTGTACCCAGACAAAAAAAAACCACCAAAAACCAAACAGTCTAGCAGTAGCACAATAGATTTGCAGATAAGATCCTTTCTGGCCACTCTTTTCTACCCAACGCCTGCTTTCATGTACCGTAAATTACTCAGCATCCCCTAGTCTCCGGTCCATTGAGCAGAGCCCATCATCACTCACCGCCTGAGTAGGTAGGCAGCTGCAATGCGAAAGAGATTCCAACTTTGGCGCAAGCAGCCTCCAGTCGAGCTACATCGAAAGCGCCTGGAAATTTGATCGTGTGCCTACCGATATGTTCTACGGTGATGTGATGAAGTATCTCTGAGCGCCTCTCCGACCGGACTAGTTCCAAAAGCTCTGCGATCAGAGGCCCTTCCCCGGGGAGGCCATCATTTATGAGGTGGAGCGTTTCGAGTGCGGCGGGCAGCACGTCGACCAAGCGACGCTTAATCCCATTCCTGCTCCTATTCAGAATCAGGACCGATGGAGCGCGAATCGTTTTGAGGTTTTCGAAGTCAAGTAAAGACCCGAATGACATCACGTCATTCCTGATCGCACCCAAGCCATTGACTAGAAGTGCTTGAAGGGAAGGTTTACTCGATGCGAGACCTTCGATTATGATAGGACCTAGTGCGATGCCATAATCCCATTCATCATCACGGCCATCCTCTTCGGACCAAGGAGATTGGTTCCATTCGTATTCAAGTGTACGGAGGGCCCTGCAGGAACGAAGCATCCAGAACAACTCTTCCTCCATCATTTCGCATCCGTGAAGCTCAAGATCTTGAACAACAGAGCTCTCAGGCGGAGGCTCCCAGTTGTAACGGGAGGTAGAGAGCCCGTAAGTGTACAACCTGTGCAAAGACGGAAGGTTCATGATCGGGAGCGCCTCGTCATAGGCCAGAGAAGACAAGGCCTCGATACGCACGTCTTCGAGGGAGGCGAACGCATGCTGACAGGTCCGCTCCCGTTGCATGTCAGTCGAGGATGGCGCTGTCGATCTCGATGGCATTGCTCGCTCTAACACACACCGCGCCAGGTTATTGATGTATTGAAGAGGAGAAGAAATATTCAGTGACAAGGCCCTGAGATTGGGTAACATGGAGAGCATCAACGCTTCGCGAGCGTCAGAACGACCAGCCTTGAAATCTGCGACCCATGGTCCTCCGTCCCAACTGGGAACACCCATGGCGTTTACGGCTGTACGCAAGCTGTCATGGCCAAATGAAACCGTCAGCTCGTCGTTGGTAGGAGCCATGCCGATTCCATTCTTGACCTCAATCATAGCCTCCCGTATCAACAAGGCAAGCCGCGGCCGATCCAAAAATGTCCTTGTGATAAGGGCGACAGTGACAGAGCAACTCCCATCGATATGTGCGTAGAGCGGGACTTCGACAGCCTCATGCAGTCGCCGTGAGCAGAGTGAAATGTTGTAGAAATCCCGCTTTGACGAGTAATGTTGCAAACCCAAGCTGTCCTCCTGTGAAGGCAAACGGCTCAAGATCTCGGCGAGTACCTCCGTGGGAAGATCGTCGAGGCCGGCCATGTCGTGTAGTGGTGTAGATTGTGAGAGTAAAGAAGGTCGTGTATTGTGATTTCACAAAGTGCTCGAGCACAGCTGAGGGAGCAATAAATTGGGGGCAAAAAGAGTGCATGTTTTCCGTCTTCCAGATCATGGCTGAGCGTTGGACCCTTCGGAAACCCTTGCCGCCAGCATCGACTTCTGACATTTTTGTGTAATGACCCGGTCGCGTCGATATAAGATTTCGAAACGGTCCACGTGAGCCGCGGAATCCACGTGCGAATTCGTGCATGTGATTTCCGCCCCACCGCGAATCCTCGGGCACCGACGCTCGAATTCAATTTCGCCCTACCTTCGCCACAAGCCTTTATTTTCAATATCGTTTCTGCATCACCTGCAGCAATTCAATCAGAAGGCGCAAGCTCCCTCCTTATCACAAACCTCATATCTATCTTCTTCGGCTTTGCATGCTGCCGCCGTCACTCCCTCGGTTCCGCCACCGCCCTGTCTCAAATACCTCGCAACCCATCAAGGTGAGCTGAGACAAACCCTTTTCACACTCCACCGCATCTGGCCGTTTGCTCACATCGTCTAGACAGTAGCTACCGAGTGGATGAGAATAAGGGAGTGTGTGGCACTTGGAATGGCACCTATTAGATCAAGGCACCACCATTGACTACTTCTGATAAATATACGTTTGCCCTTCCCTCCACGATTGCCTTGTCGCTCCATGCCTTACCAGGCATTATCGCCATGCGGCTGGCTGAATGCCACGCATCAAATGATACAACTCATCTGACGGAAACCAATCCCGTAATTCTTGTATAACTATTGTATTTTTCTGAACAAAATAAGCCTACCTGTCTTGAGTTCTGCCTTGACCTTTGACCTCAGAGATGCTGATTTTGTTGAGCATCCACCATATATTCGCCGTCCAAACCGGGGTTTCTTAATCGTCTGACCAGCTCATCCTCTTGTCTTTTTTCTTCTTGGAACTTCTCAAGCCACCGTTGAGCCAGGAATCATCTGCTCGAATGCTTCCATCTTCACTGAATGAAGGGTGACAAGTTCAAGATCGGCTCCTGTGGCTCTGCCTTTCCGGCGTCTGTAGTTCTGACATCTTGAACGAGTGGAGCTTCTTCTTCCCGAACGAGTTCTCCGTTCATGCCAGCTCCCACTTTGTTTGCGGTCGTCTGATGGTCTATTTCGGGGGGTTCGAAGGCTTCGTCGAGTCGGTCTGCTAGGATTGCATTAGCTCTTATGACATAGCCTGTGTGAACTATGTCGACGAACCTGCATGCTTGCTTCTGTTAAAGCGATTAAGGATTTGTAAACCTGCCTCAAGGCTCTTCAACTTTTGATTGCCCGAGCCCTTTCAATCTGCGAGTCTTCGGTCTCTGCGGCAATGTTCCTTGTTAAAGTGTCATCAAGTTTCATCACCGTGTCCGGCGACAACGTGTCGGGGAGTCCGTCCAAAAGGCAATGTTCAATCCCTAAGACACTAAAGTTATCCACTATGACTTTCATTGCAACCTATAAACGCATCAGACTGTTCGCCTTGTTGCAGTTGGGCTTTTAGGGTGCTCTTGACTTCTGTCTCGGTAACGAATGCCTTTGGAGGGTGGGTACCCACCTTGTAGTATGCTTCCATGCAGTCTACCGCTTCAGAACAGGCATAGCGGTCCATGTCCGCTTCAGTCCGCTGGTTTAAAGCCTCCAAGAGCTGCCCAGTATGGAAACCCCCATGTTGTACGTAAAATGAGCCCGTATCAGGCTTGATTTTGAAAAAGGCATTCAGCTGCCGAGCCTGGTCTTTTTTTGCGTGTTCTTGGCGGGCTTTTTGGATGGACTCGGTGAAATAATGATTATACGTGATAGGATGACCATGTTGGTGAGGCCGGATAATATCTTTGACTTTACTTTCGAGCTGTGCGGCATATTTTTCCATGGCGGGGTCGATGACCTCTCGAAATAGCCCGTCGCTCGTCGTTTCATCAGCCGTGTGCAGTAAGATTAGTTCCAGAGCGTTTTTGGTGGCATCCAGGATCCTCCCGCTGTAGCGCTCTAGGAGCCGCCGCCATGGCCTTGACTGCTGGTAGAACAAGTCTCCGACGATAAGGGGGTTGAAGGTCCCTGGCAATTCACATCCTCTACTCCTTCTCATAAGCTCACGCACATGGTCCAGAAAGTCAGACCTCGAAATTTGTTCGGGTACGCTTGTTTTCTTTTGGGGGGATGCATCCTCGGTGATCTCCTGACTATGCCCTTCACAACGCATGTCCTCTGCAAACTCCAAAAGAATGTCCTGCACCACAGCTCGGAGTCGCTTCCTGAAGCCTGCAGGGGTCATCGCGACGCCGAAGAATTCGTGGACGTATACACCGTCGACAGCAGCCTTGACGAGAGAAGAGAACGATCGACTGACGTGCACCAGGTAGAGCCGTTGCTCTTGCAGTGTTCCTCTCGCTTCTCCCAGTCTGATCAGCGTGCTTCGGGAATCGTCAATGCCCGCCCCGACGTCACGAAGGAGGTTCGGGAGCTCAGACACGATCTGGTCCTTCAGGACGGTACTCAGGCGAGGTTTCAAGGCCCATATTCCTAAGATTTTCGGCGGCAGAGATATCCAGGAGCCTTGCGAAAAGAATGATTTTTCTTTCTCGTCGCGTTCCTCAACAGAGCTGTCTCTGCTGTCATCGTCTCTATTCCTGAGAACATGCCAACCGAGTCGAAAGACAACGTCCTTGTTTCCTGCTAGGTCCAGGAATGCTTTTTCGCTCTCCGATCCCACACGTAACGTATCCGGCTTGGTGATAATGCCAAGAGTCCGAACACCTTTTGGGTCGACGTCCCGTGCAAGTTTGGTCACGATTTGATTGGCGTAGTCGTTCTTTGCTGAGACGACAGCAAGTATGATGCTCCGGGTGTTTGCCATGTAGGATCGAATAAGGGAGGATACCAACTTCACATCCTTCTCGGATTGGTGCCTGCTCTCGGCATGGATCAGGCCTGGAAGATCGACGAGGGTCAAGTGAGGCTGCTCTGGCCCTGATATCTCTACCCTCAGGACGTCATCGCTGAATGCTCTGGCACTAGACTCGAGACCCATGGCTTTTTTGGCGTCGTCGATCAGAGACGGAAAATTATCGATAAGTACAGTCGGCGCCTTGAAATCAAGAAGCTTCTCCTTCTCTTCATCTGATCTCTCCGCGCCAGGGATTATCGCGACTGTCGCGTTCGTCGTTGGATCCCTGCGAAGAACGAGCTCCGTAGCAAAGCGGGTGCAAAGATTTTCCTTCGTGGGAAACCGGACTCCCGAGACTGCTTCGAGTACAGAGCTCTTTCCAGACGATTGGTCGCCGCAAACAATAAGCTGGGGCAGTCGTACGTAACGACTGATGCCTTGGGATCGAAGAAGATCGATCACGTCTAGGAGTTGTCCATGGTCTTTTGATTGCAACGATAGAGGGAACATGTTCATGTCGGTGCGATCGTTCATACTGGTGTCTTGTGGATGAAAAACGTCAGCCCAAGAAGACTCGTAGTGGATGAACGTACGCTTCCTGGACAGAAGTGGGACTCACGGCGTCTTCAGCAACAAACACATGTCAGAGAATTATAGTGGTCGGTATGAACCCTGAGGAGCCTCATGGCGCAGAAGGATGTTGGATGCCCGTGCATCGATCTCCGAAGGAGAGCTGCATGAAGACGCCTGTGCTGCAGAAAGTCTTGAATTGGTTGGCTGCCTCGCAGTGCCAGCGCATAGACGACCCCACTTTCCACCATGCATCTTTAGGCCGCAGTATCCACGGAATTGGCCAATAGCCATCAGCGGGCTGCCGGGCAGCAACATTAAAACGTCAGACGCAGAAGGCCTTACAATTTCAAGCTTAGCGATATCGAAGCAAGGGTTACGTTTTCTTATTGTCACCGGATGACTTGGGTCACTGGACGCGTGCCATTCAACCATTCGCATGGCGACAACGGCCGCCCGAGGGAATGGAAGTTTTGTTAACGCCTCCAGAACGGAGGTTTTGCCACTGGACTGGTCGCCAATAACTAGCTGCGGAAGGTCGACATATTCTCCAACGTTGCAGGGAAAAGGCCGGTCAATGTTCCTCAGAAGATCCGGACTCGTGAGGCCAAAATATGAGCCATTGCCTTCCATGATTGCAGGACTGGTCACTGAAACGTTGGTGTATCATCCAAGTGATCTCATGTATAATGTTGGAAAGATTTTGGGACCGACGCAGTACAAGTATGTCAGAGCGCAGATGTGGGGGAAATTAATAGTGAGTCTGGTATACATGACTGGAGAAGTTTGACCAATCTTTGGGTGGTCTGAATTGTGGGTTCAATGAAGGAGATGCATCAGGGGTAGGGAATGTGTCCCCACCTTGTCTTGCCATTGGAACCAACCTCTGTACCAAACTACGTACACCGTATCCCTGGTAGGCGGTTCCGGAAACTTTACGGGGAGTTTACGTATGCCTTTCCTGGTTCCAGGGAACGATAGCGATTATGCATCGACTCCGCCATAGGAAAGTATCGGGGTTCGGCACATGCACCACAACGCAGTCATGAATGGATGGCCGGAGGAATCCAACATAGCATAGCGTTTGATTATGCATGATGTCGGAATGATGCTAGCCGCTTCCCGGAGGCTGCGTCGAGACGAAAGAGATTAGGCAAGAACCCGGCGCCCCGAACCAGTATCCCAGTTTCTCACATCCGCAATAACGAACAAAAAAACCTTATGTGGTTAATTGTGTGGGCCTTTTTCCTGGGATGAACATCTCTGGCAATATATCTCTTCCGCGCGAGACTGATCTTCATTGTTACTTCGCCATAGAAACTGGAACGCTTGTTTCGACCGTGTCGGGCAGGGGTTCCGCTAACCTTCTTGCTCTCGGCTCTCCCGTAACGAGAAGAAGAGTCTGTGTTCGAGGCCACAAGAAGTCCGAAAACCTAGTTCCCCAAGAACATACCATATCTGTGATGACACCTATGTTAGCCTCGGCAAGGTCGGCCTTCTTCCAACAATATAATTTTGATTTCGACCCTCGCGCCACGCTCCACACCGAATTTCGTCGCTTAGCAAAAATTCGTAAATGGAAACAGGGGTCAAACAGCAGGATATTCGAGAAGGCTTGGAATCAATGTTTCGGATCAGAGGTTCCTGTCGGTTACAATATCGACGGGATGGAAAGTCGTGTTGGAGCTCAATATGGCACGGGTAACGAAGACTTTTCCTCTATGCTGCGCAGCCTTCAAAGCCTCGACCTTGAGGGAGGAACTAGTAAGAAAGCAAAAGTCCGAAGGGCTGGCACGGAATTTGCATCACATTACGGGAGCGACGCCCGCGTCACGGAGAGGTGGCAAGCGCTTTGCCAGGATTGCGGAGTCAATCCCGTACCATCATCAATCAACCAATGCAAAAAGGTGCAGCCCCTGCAGCGATGCGCTCGACGGGATCCGCGTGGCCGTACCCATGCTAACGTGTCCTTCCGTTCATTAGGCACTCAAAGGTGTGAACATCAACATCTATCATTTCCTTGATGCCAAAAGAGCTGGAAGAATCCCGCACCATTTTCGGTCGAGAAGGGAGTTGGCGGTGTACATGGAAGAAAATCCAGGCGAAAGATATCCCTTGAAGATAGCGAAGCAGAACAAGTTCTTGAGTGTACTTCTCATCAAAAGCTGGTGACTCGTATGGACTAGCACCTCAATGATCATGCTTATGCCTACATCACTTGACTAGCATGACTGGGAGTGCTCCTTCGGTAGTCAGTATGCATTGCAGTAGCACATTTTTCGCTCGTTCGCAATAGACGTGTTCCACCCACGTCCTTATCGCCATTTAATCCAATCCCACGGTCTTCTCCGTGTAATGATCGGCGACGCCTCGAGCCTGCTTCTCTTCCTCTTCTTCGCCTTCTTCCGCCTCTTTATCATCCCACTGGACATCATTGCCTTCGCTAAGCCTCCTTGACGTCTGTACTCGGTATCCTGATGTCCATGGACAGTCACCGCCATAACGGATCCTATGCCTCGGATCTTATCACTTCTTCCGCCTCGTTCTAAGGATTTGCAATATGTCGTTAAACTTTCCTGGGTCTCCGATAAGCGACGACCTGAAGCCGATCTCCTCAGATTGGCACGCGAAAGAGGAGTAAAAGGGGTCGCCAACCTTTTTGGTCACCATCACATCACCAGTATTGCGAACATGCGCGAGGGGTTGACGTTTGGGAAGCCGTACGCTTTTCGGATTACCACGTTGAGTCCTGCATCCTCCTTTTCGCAGCCTCAGTCTCTCCTCTCTCAATCATTTGGCCAGCTTTACGGCTTGGGCACCGCTGGAGAGCTACCGAAGAAACGAAAGTCTGTTGACTCTGGAGGGAGCCCATCCAAAAGATCAAGGTCCAACAGCCAAAGCCCTGATAAAGCCAAGCGGGAGAAGGAGGTAAATAGCCAAACGACGAGTCTCTACACGCATGATGACAGCTCGTTTGACAACCGCATTTTCCGTTGCTTGGTGATTTCGCCAGCCGGTCGCGCGAGCTGCTGGAGGCCCTCCGCGAGGCAATCAAGGCGCACAGGTCTCTGTATATAATGGAAAGATATTGCACAGGGATATCTTGGAGAACAACATTATCATAATAGACCCAAAGGAAGCTGATGGCTTTACGGGCATGTTGATCGATGAGGACCTTGCCAAGGAGATCGGTAGCGGACGAAGCGGCGCACGGCATCAGACAGGCACAATGGAGTTTATGGCGATTGAGGTTTTACGTCGTGTTCCTCGCACCTATCGACATGATCTTGAGTCATTTTTCTACGTGCTTCTACGGATGTGCGCCCGTCGTGTATGGGAAAGGGAATTTCAGTGCATGTTGGTGGATCGGCCCACAAGAGACATCTTACAAAGTGGTATACGGGCAGCTACGACGATATTGCCGACGCCAAAAAGGGTTACATGCACGTCGATGAATTTGAAAATATCTTGAAGGAATTTCCACTGGCGTTCGACTGTGTCAAGCCTTTGTGTAAAGAGATACGGGTTATTCTCTTCCCTCTCCTTAAGAGTGGAGCGTTGTTCACTGGAACACCATCTGACCCACCGGAAGATTTATATGATCCCATCATTGAAGCCTTTGATAGCGCTATAGCCGGCATAGTCTAGGGAGGACTCAGAATTCGCAGGGAACAGTGGGGTGTTAGGGATAGGTCAGGATGTTGCTTTGCTTGTGTTACCAAATAAAATATTTGTGTACATGGATAGCATCACAGTAAACGCGCTGCGTCCTTTGAATCGGTTAAGAGTAAGAAAGTGATGAGTCTTGGCTTCGCTGCTCTACTCCTCTCTGTTGCCTGTCCAACTATGTGACCTGTGCCCTTTCACCTGCCCTGTTGCTTGTTTTGCCGTCTTGCATACTCTACTCTACCCTGCTTTTTGTCTGTCACGTTGCAAGCCCGGTTGTTTTTCCGATTGCCCGTGTCCTGTTGCCTACCCTGTCCTGCTGCATACCTACCATCTTTTCCTTCCGGAGTGGGATGGGGATCCGTTTTGGATACCCTGGGAGCTCTGTTTAGGCCTCACCTGCGAGACCGTGTGTGTTCACATGACGCGACGCGACACTCACCCCAAAAGCGGCGAACTCGCTTGCCTGAGCAGATCAGGGCGAGAGACAGATGGAGGCAGATTAGAGTGGAAAAACGAAACTTAACTCCAACAAGTGGTGGGCGGGTATCCCGCTTCAGCGCATATGGCAACTCCAGCGACCTGGCTACATCTAGCCATCTGGACGAGCAGCAAGTATCGTGAAAGTTAAAAGTTAAAAGGAAGAAGGATTCACAAAAACACTGACAAGAGGTACACGTTGAGGGGCAATCAAGGTGTGTTGAGCTATCCATGTTGGCCATCTGAATTTGTGTATGTGTCGGACCGACTCGTTACCCGTTTTCATAAATGGAGTTAGTGCTCTAGTACAACAGCACAAGTAGATGGAAGGTCAGTTGCATCACGCTTGAGACTTGAAATATGATCTCCTGAGCGTAGAAACATACCCGGCTTGAGCTGTAAGGGCCCATTCACCTGCGCAAATCTCGAAAACTATCACTAAGGGATTTGTGCAAATCTCGAAGGTGCTTTCTCTTCTCGATGCTACTCGGCTGCTCGGCTGCAATGCGTTCCAAGTCTCCGTCACCAAGGGCGGCGACCGTTTGCGGACAGAAAATCTCTGGCAATTTTCTTAACAGATGACGTTCGATTACCTGCCTGCATGTGTTGTCGACAAACGTTTTGAGGGCGACCTAACAAGGTAAGTTACATGTAGATGCTTAATGCGTGCTGGCGTTCACCTTGTAGTACGCATCATGGCCGGCGAGTGCTTCTGCACAGGCTTGACTGTCCATGTTGATAATGATGCGGCTTTGCAATGATGTGAGGAGCTTCTCGGCGTCGACTTGGGTGTTGCTGATGTGGAACCGACCATTCCAATCCTCTCGCCTGGCCTCGTCCATAGCTGTCCGAATCATTTGGCGAGTAGAGTCTTGATGAGACTTTTGCACGTTATCTGTATAATAGTGGTTGTATGTTATAGGCTGCTGCTTCTCATCGTGGCACAGTCTCTTGAGCTCTTCTTCGGCATTCTGTTTGCTTCTCTGTAGCGAAGTGTTCGCAATCTCCAGGAGCTCGTAGAGGACTTGCTCGTTCTGGACGACGTGACTGAGCGCACTCTTCACAAAGCCCACGATCTCTTCATACAGATTATCCAGATGATCCTCTGCGATCTGGTGCCACCTGCTAGACTGGACGAAGAAAAGCTCGGACAGAAGCACATGGTTATAATTCCCGGGCAATTCCTTTCCTCTGCTATTGACGTATACCTTGATATCTGAGCGTCTCGATGAAAACGGGCCAGCGGAGAACTTACCTCCTTTACCCACGCCTCCATCTCTGACTTGGTAACGAGCAATTGACCGTCTTCGGGGACATCTTCAACATCACAGTCGATGTTCAACTCACGCTCAATTACCTTACGCTTTTGTCCATTCTGTCTCATATGGTCAGAAAAGTCGGTGTTTAGGAGATGTACTAAGACGCGAAGCCTAGTCGAGTGTTTATCGTTGTCATGGTCGCTGAAGAAAACAGAGTCCATTTCGTGATAGGTGCCATTTAATGCGGATGCGATAAGACCGTGGAAACGCATTGCGAGTCGGGACAGAAACATCCTCAGATGCCCGGTGGTCGGTCTCTCTTCTCCCAGAGCTTCAATCGCCACTTCTGTCTTCTTCATCAGGAGCATGACCTCTTCCCGTACTTTGGGTAGCTCCCTCTCAATGTGTTGGTCCAAGAGACTCTGCAGGTACGATCGAAGAGACAGTATCCCAACGCGATCCATGCTCAAAGCCTGTTCCTTCCAGGGCGAGGATTGGAAATAATGAACTTCCCCCCTTTGTCTCTGCTCAGGCGTGATTCCACTTGCTAACTCAGTCGGGGTTGGATTCTTTACGAGGAAATATCCGAGCTTCAGCTTTGTGGTGTCCAGATTTTTGGCAAGCAGGGCGATCCGCTTCTCGGTACCCTGGTTGATGAGATCGGGCTTAGTGATGACCCCAACCGTTCTCTGTCCGGCTTTATCGACACGTCGCGACTTCTGAATGATGCCCTGGTTGGCTATATCGTTACCCGCCTGGACGACGGCTAGGATAATGGTCCTTGGGTTTGCGACGTATGAGTCAACCAGACCCTGAACAGTTTGAACATCATCTTCGGTTTGCTCCTCGTTCGCAACCGATATCAGCCCCGGTAGATCCACAACAGTCAAGTGAAGGCCCACCGGCCCCAAGACTTCGATCCGAAGAACATCTTCGGCAAATGCAGGACCCTCCTTGACGTCGCCAAAGCCTCTGATGCCCATCAGGGAGCCGGCTTCAGCGATAGCGACGGGAAGCTCATCAAAGTCCTGTAGCTGCTGCCTGTACGACCTGAGCATACTCTTGAATCTTTCCGAGCGAGAGGAGGAAGGGAGAATTGTGGCGGTAATACTCCGTTCACCTATAGAATGTTGCAGAATGATTTCGGTTGCAAACTTGGTACAGACACCATCTTGTCGAGGAAAGGGAAGACCAGTAAGTCCTTCCAGGACCGAGCTCTTGCCCGCAGACTGATCGCCGCACACGATAAGCTGTGGAAGATCGATGTGATCGCCGATACCGCGAGCTCTCAGATCAGCAATTTGCTCGAGCCGACGGGTCGATTTGGACGAGTGGAGTCCAGGAAATCCGACACTCTCACTTTTGATATTCTCGGTGTTGGGGATCTTTGTGACCTGGCTCCTACTGGAGTTCCGGTTGGAAAATGAGACCTCACGAGTTCTTGTCTCTGTAGCGTCTTGGACATGCTTAGAGGCGATGGATCTCTTAATCTCGGACCCCAGTGTTATGGCACAGTCTTCGACCACAGCGGTAGGGCTGGTATCGGCTGGAGCATCGCAACGTGGTGCATCATGACACGATGTGTCCCTCTTCTTCGCTTTTTTCTTCTTAGTGCTCTTCTTGCTCAAACCCCACATGCTCCAAGGATCGGTCTCCCCTTCCAAGGCGTTAGCCTCTTCGGCTTTGGCTCTTTCTGATATCAGAGTCTCCTCCATTACAGCTTCTGTCTCGATATCAGCAACGAAGGTAGACATGAATGATCCAGGTCCAAAATTTGTTCATTGATCAAGGAGGAAACTGGCTAGAAGGAGGCTAGTTCAATGCGTGGTGGGGCTACGATGAGTCATTTCGGGTACATGCAATAAGTGACATAAAAACGCAACGGAAGTATCTACGGAATCTTGTTGCTGTGTTCGAGAACCAAGGATGTACTTCAAAGTGACGGCTTCACTGGCCAACAGTGGGAGGTTTGTATCTTCAGAGTCCATTGCATCGTCGTATCTTGAGAATCGGAGCACTCGCCCACCACTTTGAATTTTCTAAGGCAGACTTGATAGAGGTAGACTTAAAGGAGGACGAAAGGAAGTGAGCAGACCAGAAAGGTGGTAAGCAAAGTTGCGGGCGTATCGGCAATGAAGATGCAATCAGGCAGTCAAGGGAGATTAGACCTGTGACAAAGCGCAGCGTTATCATGTGGATTGATGGTAAGTAGACTGATTGGCAGCCTCATTCTGGCATCAAGCTTTCGGCTTGCTGCTGAACCCACGCTGCAGAAATACAGGCTCCGATGCAAACGTGTGGTAGCACAAAGTCAGCTTCTTCCCTTTCCGACACCGAGAAGCAGGTCATCGGTAAAAGAGAACGACACGTCGCATCCAGGTGAATAATGTGGTGGGATAGGATAATGCTGCAGCTCTGCCAGATGCGTAAGCATCCATGCTGCTTAGGATCAATGGATTTGCAAAGGTCAAGGGCCTAAACCACTTTTTCCTTGGGTGATTGTATAGGGCACCTGAGACCGTAGGTCGGCTGGCATTGTGCTCTGACGGAAGGTTCTCGCAGAAATGGCACTTTATCCGAGGATAGGACGGCTAGATCGTAAGCGAGTACCTCGGTATTCAGAAAGGTTTCCTCGGAAGTTTGTAGGCTGCGGAAGACCTAAAGGACTTCCGGTTGGCTGGATCCTGTGTCGTGGATAAAGCTTGGTGCTTCTGTATGGTTATTAGGCTATACTTAGCCCTGTCGTAGATACTGTGATTGAACGCTGCAAAGGGGGTGGTACATAGTGGCGCCGAGCATTGCATGCAGGCGCATAGAGCAATCGGCGGATATCAAGTCTTGATTGCGTGAGAGGAGATCTCTTCTTCCCGCCCACCTGATATGCTCCCCGTCTTCTCCTGCCACTTTGACACCGCATGAATGCCTAAGCATCCAGATCCTTTGGTCGATTTACGGTGTGCCTGCGTTAGGTTCATCTCCCTCGCTCGGGGAAACGGGAGGGCATCCCGCTCATGCAAACTTGTATCGAAAAGCTTCGTCAATATCAGCTAACCTGCCAATCAAACAACGTAGGGGATGTGCGTACTCTGACGCTGCCCCGCGGTCCCGCAAGTTTATTTGTAGAGGAAACAATCCCCAAAAGAGAAGCACTTGTCTGGCTTATGGCCTTGTCTTGCGGTCACTTCAAGTTCGAATGACCATTGATTAGCAAACTAATTCTCGCCTCGACAAAAGACCTCCCTGGATTGGTCTAAAGGAGATAATTCTGTAGGGTAGCAAATTAGCCATTATGTCCTCGCTAGAGTCGTCCGGTCTAGGCGCGGGTGAATTATGTTCCGTAGCGGCCCCTACAGAACGCCCGACAGCGGATGAGAAAACGCTTGCTCTCAACCATCACAAAACTTTCCTTTCGAGTTCGAATCTGAGATCGAGAAACGAGGACCCTCACTCTAATAGGCACCGAGAGGAAACCGGGACAACACCTTTGTTTTCTGGAATTGTCTTGGATGGGGTGCAAGCGAACATATTCAAACAGTACGGACTGCTTGGTGAGCAAGTCGTGAATACTGGACCTGTGGGCCAAGGTTGTTATAATTTCGACAAGCAACGTCCTTTGTCGCCCACAGAGGATGATCCTCGGATCTTCGTCAACGTCAGTCCACCGTGGTCTGCCTTCATCTGTGGCTCTCAAGGATCTGGCAAGAGCCACACGCTGTCATGCATACTGGAAACTTGCTTGATTCCGTCGAAGCTCGGGCAGTTGCCGCGTCCACTTACTGGTATGGTCTTCCATTACGATACTTTCACATCATATGGAAGCAATCAAGTTTGCGAAGCAGCTTACCTTTGCTCTTCTGGTATACCTGTGAGAGTTCTGGTGTCCCCGACGAACTATTGGAGGATGAAAGACACCTACGAGAATCTTCCGGGCTTGCCTTCCGATACCCAGAAGCCTGAGGTCATCGCCATGAAGTTCCAAGACAAACATCTCGACGTCACGAGAATAAAGAATTTGATGGCTGTGAACGAGAAGGAAGGGTGTGTGCCATTGTATATTGAGGTACGTTGTGAGCTCTCTTCTCTTTATCAACATGCTCCTCACTGGTGGAAGGTCATTCTACGCATACTTCGAGAAATGGCGATGGATAGCAGAGGCGCTTCTGGGTTTGACTACAACGTCTTTCGCAGAAGACTCGACGAGGAGTCGTTTACCGGCCAACAAAATATTCCGCTCAAACTTCGTCTTGATCTACTGGAAAGCTTTATGGACCGACCTATCAGGGCAGGGCAAAGAGAGGCGGAGCCTATATTTACGAACAACAAAGCTGGGAAACAGGCCAAGAGACACTGGCTGGAACAAATAGACCAGAAGAGGAAAGACGAACGAGCGAGTCGATCGAGAGCGTGGAATTTCGAGCCTGGCGTGCTCACAATCGTTGATTTGAGCTGTCCTTTCGTCGATGATACTGCTGCTTGCGCTCTCTTTAACATATGCCTAGAGCTATTTTTGGAAAGCAGAGGCAACATCGGTCGGATTGTCGCACTCGATGAGGCTCATAAGGTCAGCTTACCATATGCTAGCTTCCACCCTGCCCTGTTCCATGCTGACGGAGACCGTGTCCATAGTTCATGACATCAAATGCCTCCGCAGCCACCTTCACCGAGAACCTACTTCAAGTCATCCGCCAGCAACGGCATTTGGCTACTCGTGTTATTATTTCGACACAAGAACCTACCATTTCCCCAAAACTTCTCGATCTATCGACCATGACGATTGTGCATCGCTTCACATCCCCAGAATGGTTCAGAACGCTCGGAGACCACCTCGCCGGTGTGAGTATGCTACGCGATATCAAAAGCGGCGAGGCCGGCGTGAAGCGTGATGTAGCCCGGATATTCGCGGAGATCGTAGGGCTTGGAGTCGGCGAATCCTTATTGTTCAGTCCTACTGCGATGTTGAATGGAATAGTAGCTGCCGAGGACGTGGATGTTAACGACAAGAGAAAGGAGGTGATGCAGCGGATGGAGGTTTTGCCCGAGAAACTGGGTACGGAGTGGGTAAAGATGAGGATTAGGAGAAGGCTGACGAAAGACGGAGGAAGAAGTCTTATGGCCGTATAATGAGAGCTTGAGCATCATTGACGCATACGTGACGAAAGAGCCTTCATGTTACCGGCCGATCTAAATCTAGATATCCATCCATTGCCTTAATCCCGTGAGCGTTTCCGGCTCTGCAGCTAGGCGTAGAGACTCGTAGGTAGCATCGTCGCACGAGAGCTCATCACTTGAATACTCATCTACAAAGATTGCATCGCGAAGATGCCTATTCGGAGCAAGGAGATCTGGTCTGCTCTTCCGTGCGGACCACATGTCACCTTATCCAAGGCTCATACTCTCCCACGTTACCCTGCCCCTCTTTCCTTCCGCGTCCATTTGTGGCCCAGAGTATTCGTTCATGACTTCATGACTTCAGAGAATCTTAGCAACAGACTCTTCAAGAAAAGAGTTTATCAATGATTTGTGATTAATGGCCGAAGCTAGAATGACTGTCAAAGTGAGCCAAGTTTTAGGCCGACAGTGAATGCGCAGACATAAGAAACATGAAGGTGGCAGAAGACGACTTATCAACGTAGTTGCATGGACTGGTGAATAATTTCCAAGAAGTGATTTGTGGATTCTCTTTTCGGAAATCATCCTGTGCATAGATCTCCTTGATACCTTATCCCGTCTCCCCGAAGACCATTCTCTTCAGCTACTTATCCATCACCATTGCCCCCCTTATGTCTGCGTTTCTTCCGACTAACCCGTCCTTCAACATATTCTAGTGGGATTTCGTCTTCCCAATTCCTTTATCGCCGCCAACCCATCTTTCTTGCCGTTCTGCGGTCGGAAGTCATGCGATGTAACTTCAGCAATCTCTTGGCCTTCTCCATGGACCAACGCCTTGTTATAGATCACACATGTTACCCCTGCTTTGTCAGCAGCTGGGCATCAACTCGTGAATGTCTCAAACTTACCCATCGCATTACTTCCCCCTGCCAAAATCTGAAAGCGCAAACTCCCTGTCGGAGTATTTGAGGAGTGTCAGTCAGTAACCATCTCCGGAATTGAGTCATATGGTATTCCGGAGAGCCTTCCGCATTACATTGACTATCTACTTATCTTGCTCCAATTACATCAAGTCTGCAGGCAACGACCGCGAAGCTCGGTTCTAAAACTACAGCGCTCAGGCCCGTTGGAGAGTGTTCCATTTCATGTATGAAGGACTCTAGTGAAAAACTTGCTGAAATTCTAAGCAACGAAGGCAAGCGTTGGTTTCTTGGGTTTTTGAAGTACCTCGCGCAAATCATGACATGATATTCTCTGAGGTGCAGCGCTCCTCATGACACCACGAAAAATACTCCGTCCGTCACTCAACTTCTTAATTTTGTTTTCAAGAAGATCCCTCTGCCTTTTCCCGGACGGAGGTTCGGAGGCGATTGCTTGTGTCTCCGTGTCAGACAAGCCATTCACTGTGACGGGAGAAAATATTTTCTCCAGGCCGCGCACAATGTGCCGCTCCACGACTTGCGTAGTAATATTGTCAATAAAAGTTTTTTGTGAGAGCTAAGCAACGTGAATATGGGGTAATGGACCAGGTGTGTGAAGACGCTCACTGACCTTATAAATCGAAAAAAGACAATCAAGAGCTTCTTCACAGCTGTGGTTCTCCATGTCCGGATCTAACTCGGCAGAATATTCTCGCGCTGCTTTTCCAGCGTCGACTTGTGCACTGGTATGATTCGAGCTGCACCCCGGAAGTATGACATGTTGGGTCGCATTTTCAATGCAATTGGCCAGTGACCTTTCTTCTCTTTCGCGACGTCGTTTCTTTATCGTGTCCGTGTAGTAGTGATTGTATGTTATCGGATAGCTTTTGATGTCTTCCATTATCTTTTCCAGCTCTTTGGCCGAGCCGTCGAATCTCAGCTTTAGAGCATCGTCGACTTTGAACGACCAGAGACGGGTGTATACATCCTTGGGACACTTCTCTCGAAGCAAAGCATCCAGAAATCGGTTACACAGGTCCGCCACATCCTCAACGTGATGCTTGGCCATCTGTTGCCATTTACTAGATTGCTCCCAGAAGAGCTTACCAACCAACAGCGGATTAAAGTTCCCCGGGAGCTCTTTACCACGGGTCCGAACAAGGACTTCTCTGACCCAGTCCATCGCTCTAGGTTTGGACCAATGAACCGGTAGCGCCGGCTCCGTCAGTGAGAGAAGGGGGTCCGCGTCTACCTTAGCAGCTCTACCGTCAGCCGTCGCTTCGCCCTGTTTGCCGATGTGGTACTTGTAGCCGCGCGTGCGCAAGAGATTGGAAAATCGACCATTCTTGTACTGGATAACGGCCCGCAGTCGGCGTATCGTCGTGGAGGATTCAACTGAGAATGAACGATCGGTGTTGTGAACAAAATATTCTCCTTCGTAATGCCCGTTTACTGCGGCTTTGCTAACCTCGTAGAAGTCCAGGCTGGGTTGAGTCAAAAAGGCTTTACACTCTTGCGGCGTCGCCCTTCGGTCACCCATTGCTGCCAATAGAGATTGGGTCTCCGTGAAGGCTTCCTCGAGATCCTTTCGTAGTTTCGGGAGCTCCTGCTTTACGTGGTCGAAGAGAAGCTGGCTAAGACGGTTCCTCAGAGACGTAATCCCGACGCATTCTTTGGGCAGGATGGAGAAATTCGATCTTCGGAAGTAGCTCATCTCAGAGATGTTGCGATGCTCAAACGAGCTCGAACCCTCTTCATAGCTTCGATTTTTCAGGACGTGCCAGCCTAATTTAAAGAAGATGTCCTCGTTCCGTGCCAGATCGAGAAAGGATTGTTCGCTGCCGGAGCCGGGAGATAGTCGATCGGGCTTTGTGATGATACCAAGCGTGCGATCCCCTTCAGAGTCAACTTTTCTGACCTTCTTCAGGATACCTTGGTTGGCGTAGTCATTGGTTGCTGAGACCACTGCCAGGCAAATCGTCCGAGGCTGGGAAATGTAATGGTCGGTGATCTCGGTGACAAGCTGGACGTCCTCTTCGGTCACTCCTCTGGTCTCGGTCTGGATGAGCCCGGGAAGGTCAACCAGTGTCAGTTGAGGTCTGGACCGGCCTCCGATTTCAATACTCAGGACGTCTTTGGCAAAGGCCCTGGACTTGGAAGTAGACTTGTTATTGATCCCCATCAGAGCTGTTGCCTTGTCCATTAACGAAGGAAGCTCTTGAAAATCCGAGATGGATTCTTTGAAAGCTTCGATGGAAGCTCGTTCTACAGGGGGCCTTTCATCGTCTGGTATGACCTTGATCGTGATCACGTCACTCGGCGCACGGCGCAAGATGATTTCTGTGGCAAATCGCGTGCAGAGGTTATCATTTCTTGGAAATGGGATTTCGGTGAGGGCTTCGAGCACAGAGCTTTTGCCGGCTGATTAATCACCGCACACCACGAGCTGGGGCAGGGACAGTGTACTTTCAAGACCACATTGGCGGAGCTGATCGACGATGTTGAGTACGTTCCGTTGTTCGGCGCTTTGAAGGCCTTCCAGAGACGAACTTGTCTCCAATGGTCGAGGCGGATTGCCGTTCTCAGGTTCTACCAAGCTGTGGACGACTGACACGTCGTCTGGTGTGCTCGGATGTCAGCACACATTCGTGACCAAAGCGCATCGACGGCTGTGGACACTTACCAGGAGACCCAGTCAGGGAATCTCGATGTGGCGAGTCGGAGTCAGAGTATGACGGACACATGGTGAACAAAGAGGAAGGGGGAATTTCGAGATTGCTGCACTAATGTTCAATCGTTGGGAACGCACTCGATGAAAATGAAACAGCAGTCGAACATTACTCAGAGGGCAGGACGGGAGCAGTGATGTTTGAGTAGCTGGAGAGATGATGTGCTATTAATCATAGCCCTGGAAAGTGCTTTGCCTGAAGCAAGACAGACCTCTTCTCATTGGGTGCCTCATCATTGTCATTCCACTGCGATCCTTATCAACCTTTTACCACAGGTTCAATGCGATCTCCGCTGCAAAACAGCCTGAAAACTCAGTGGCATACCTCGATTGAGTCAACCTGTGCAGAATGCGCCCGAAATTAAGAAGCTGGATCAGATCAGGCGAGTAGGCAGTATGCACCGATCGCTCATGCTCAGGAAGCTAAGAAATGTGAAAGGGTATAACTCTCCCGATCGCTGCAATGGCTCCACTAATTTTCTATCGGCGAAGACCTTCATGCAAGAGATGACTTCGTAAATTGTGCAAATCGATGTTCAAGCCAATATGTCTCTTATCAACGGCTCCTGTATATGTGTCTAAGAAAGGTGATATCTTGCAGGTGATGCGTCAGCGATGAGCAGGTCTTAATGCATGACCATGCATAAGCTCCGGCTTACGGATTCATGCATCCGCGAGACGCGTTGTGGGTAGTGTTCCGCCACTCATTTCGGCTCTAGGACCATTAGGTGGAGCGTCGGTTGTTGTTTGCTTTCACACGAATCTGACGCCTGAGCCACTCAAACCGAAAATGCAGACCATGTGCTGCACGCAGATGCGTCCCCTCCAATCAGTCTCGATGTCGCCGTACAGAGTGCGAGGCCAAGTACAGCGTGAATGCTGATGGTGTGAGGTATTTGATTACCTCTGTGAAGCGTTTAAAGAGGGTGTTCCCCCAATCGTGCCTCATTAGTAATTTGCAGTTTCCCAACTTCTCTCTCCAGAAAGTCAACATACATCGCCATGCCTTCCAAGCAAATGGAAAAGTCCGATTCTTCTCGGATACAGTCCTCGCAGGTAATGGCTATCATCTCTTCCCTAGTCCTATTCATCAAATCTTTTTAACCACATTATGAACAGGCCAAGGGCGGTGGTGACATGTCGACAAAGGGCTTCGCGGCGCGGGCGCAATCTGCGGGCGATCGGAATAACGCATCGGTCGGCGCTTACCAAGCCGGAGCAGGTGGCGGCACAGGTAGCAGCGGCAAGTCGAGAGATGTATTTTCAAGCGGCGGAGCTGGTAACGAGCCAGGACCAGGAAGTCCACAGGAGAGTGGACGCAGATAGAATAAAGGCCGTTTTCATTTTCGCGATTGTCCCTCAGAATTAGCCATAGTGATAAGGAGAAGTCTGATCAATTCGGAATCTTCATCACCTCTCCGTATCAAAAGATTTTGCAAACTATAAACTGCTAAAGGCAATCAATTATTTCTATGTGAAGCTAAACGTTAAGTGACTTTATGAGTCATATAGAACGGGATGATAACTATCATAATTCAAGCCGTCAATTTTTGGGGGATTCTTCTTTCACTAGCAATGCGTAGAGCAAGGTGACTCGTAAAGTTCGAACAGGGACAAGGCTTTCGAAACAAGATCCGAGATTCTGTAACAAGATAGATGCTGATTCACTGTGATTGTACTGTTCGTCCGTAATGCTCTTTTGCTGAGTTGCAGATTAGATTGCTCGTAAGCTCGGGATCACCGGGCTCGTTGTTGGATTGTTTATTCGACAGCCTTGAGTGGCCTAAAACAGTCTTAGTCATTCAACATCGTTTTATTAGACAATAACAAATATTTCTGGTACCTTTTGTAGATCGTGGTAGGCCTGATCGATCACTGAGAAGCTCAAGAGCCTGCGTAATATTGAGTTGTCCTATTTCTGTCGGTTTCACTTTTGCACTTAGAGAAGAAAGACGGGTAGTAATCAGTACGAAGCCATGGTCAGCGGGTGGCAGGAACCATTCTATATCGTAAGCTTGGGGGTCACCGACATCTGAGCTGTGTTCTCGGTCGACATTGTCAATGATCATCAGCCATTGATGGTTTTCTTTCAGAGCGAGCCACCTCAGAACAGCTTGCGCTTCCGCTTCCACATCTTGGAACTCTCGCTGCGTAGTAGTAGCTGTTGCTTGCGATAAACCGCTGACTTCTGCATGCCTACCAAAGGCGGCGAGACTTTGTAAAAGCGTATCTTTGCTGTTGCCGTTTAGCCATAGTGTCGCACTGTATGTCACCTGATGCTTCCGAGCATAGGCGATGGCCAACTGCGTCTTCCCAATTCCTCCCAGACCGTGAAGAGCATGTGTTTTGCGTCCGTCCCGTAATCCATTTGGGAGTAAATTTCGCTCCATTTCGCTCATCTCCGCATCCCGATTCACAAAGTGACTAGGAATCGGTAGACCGGTGAGGTGGAATTGGACTCGATAGTCGTCACATTCTGAAGGATGATTATCAGACGTGATCTGCTATTGAGACGGCAAGCGACTCGGCTTCTGGCCGTATACAGCTCCAGCGACGGTTCGCATACCGCCTGGTACTCCTTACCTACCTTGATCGCGCGCGGCAACGAGCGCAGGTGCCTGCTCCACCATCGCCTCAATCACTTCACATACGGTCTCAAAGTCTTCTTCCTCGGGCTTGCCAAACTTTTTCATGTTGAAATGATCTCGTGAGAGAGAGTACTTCTCCGTCGATTCGCTTTGATCCAAGCATCCGAAGCTTTCATCCACCACAGTCTGAACTCTGTCAGTAGGACCCTATCCTCTTCCAATGCATAGCGGACCTTGAGAATCACAAGCCCCCCAAAGCAGTGCGCGATGAAGATCAGAGGGCGGAGGAGGTGCTGATTCTAAACCTCGATTAACATGGTAGCAAATGAGAATTGGATGAAAACACGATACCTTTCTTGCCCGCTCGAGGCTCAGCAGAAGACGCCGGGCTACCGTTGACGCTTTAAGGCTGATGGTTTCTTCACCGAACCACTGCGACTCATACCGTATCGCATGATCCATGCTCCTTAAACCACTGCGGGCAGCATATGTATGTCCTTTAGCTAATTCACATAGCACTCTCGGAGGCAACCGACGTCCACCTTCGTGCACCAGGTATCATCCGGATGAGCGCCAATCCCGTGGATCGCGACAATGCTGGAGTGAGGTTATCAGCGCTGTCAGGACAGAGTGTTCGAGAAGGCTTCTGGAGACTTACTCTACCGACGGTGGAGGACTTGCGCCGTGGACGTCCAAAGGAGTCTGGTAGAGGACCTTGAGCCTAATGTCATCGTCCGTCACCGCTCGCACCTTGGTCCGATCAGCCGCTGCCAACCTAGCCCGGGTTGTGCCCTTACCATGGTGAAGTGCGATCCAGGGGCGTTAGCAAGTAAAGCCGCCGTGAGCGACCGAATGAAATTTGCATCGATCTGTGATACTAGTAGGCTTGGACTGATATCAAATCACACAACTTAAGTGACTATGAACTTGTTTACCCCCAACTGAGTTTAGTACCAGCCTACTACTAGTGCCATCAGAGCAGTATAGGGCTGCCGCTTAATGCAACCCGGAGGGCCCAGCTTAATTTACTTTCACCTGGTTCTATCGTCTTCTCGAAATTTCAGCCCAGACTCTTACCCCGGGGATTCAGCTATAGTTGTTAGAAGGCGAATATTCTTCTTATCTGGTAGACAACTCTGACACGCTACAACCCGTATCATGACTAGCATTCCAATGCCTTTCACCTAAGAGTCCGAGCTTTATAAGTCTCATGCAAGTTCTGATTCAAACCCTCCCTCAAGTCTTCCGGGGCATCCACGGGTGTCTTTGCAAGATGCGGAACGGCTTGGCTCTTTCCTCTATCGGGAATTGTGGGCGGTTGACCTGGAGCGTATGGCACCGCACTTATGGATAATGTCGACACAGTCAAGCACCAACATTTCTCCGCTACACCAGCAGAAGGTCAAAGGTCGAGAGATTATCGTGACGGAAGATCCGAGGCTACATCTCTTTTAGATACATGATCGGATCTTTATTAAGCTATTGCCACGATATCTACTTCCACATCATATCTGGTCCGAGTTCTTATTAAGTGAAAAGTCGATACTAGGAGGTAGCGCTCAAGAACGAGAAGCTTACGCGAGGATACAAAAGTCGGCACTAGGCCTCTTGCGATCCTACTATTATCTCATTCAGCATGAGTTAGATTTCCATATTGCCTGCGAAAATGGGCGACTGCTGCCTTCTTATGTTTCTTGGCCCGATTTCTGTGCCTTTTCAGAAGCTTTTCTAGATATCTGTGACGACGCCGTATCGGAACGATACCACTACGGAGAGCTCAGGCTTACAAGGCTCAATCTCTACGCTAAGGTTTTGCTCGGAAAATCCCAGTATGAGCGTATACACGGACAATATGCTACCTTTTTCGCTCGCTTCTATGGCCCTCTACTCTTCATCTTTAGCATCCTTTCCATCGTCCTGAGTGCGATGCAAGTCGAGCTTGGTGTCGAGTCTCTTTTAACCACCACGCAATGGCAGCCGTTTTGGCATACATGTCGGTACTTTGCTATCGCCACGTTGGCAGGTCTTGCCTTACTGACATTAGGCTTTGCGTTAACACTTCTTGGCATGATCGTCGATGAGTAGGTTTTCGCGCTCAAGGAACGGCGAAAGAGGAGGAAATCTTGGCGGCGACGGGGTGATAAAGCATAGCAAATAATCATATTGTGGACTCGAACTGAAATTATCTGTGTACTTTATGCTTCTACAGTGCCAGTCCAGGATATTTGGCGCAAAAATGGCAGATGAAGCAATAGATTTGATAATTGTGTGCGTTTCTATACTGCTCATCTTGTCGACTCTAAATCATATAATCTTGGTTGTAAATGCTTAATAACCAAGTTAATGTCCAGTACGACGGCCTAAGACTACGCATAAAAATGAAGAAATATAGTTTACTAAGATAGATGCGGAGCTATCTTCAAAAGGATTACATGGAGGTAATACACGGTCGGATGCAGTTTGATCATATCTCAAGCCCGGAAAGGGGGGTTTTGGGCCGACTCGTACCACCATCGGGAAAGACTAGGCGATTACCAAGCTTTACTGACAAGAGAGCCTATCGCCCACGTCGGTGTGCTGTTCCAACACTGTCACTTGCTGCATAGTCTGGTCCTTGGTCTAGTAACATGGAATGACACCGAATCGCTACATTGAGATTGAAGTTCATCATACAAGTTAGCTACACGCCCATTTGGAGGTTTATTGCTATGGTAAGTGCACGACGCGGGCCAGGTGGACGGCGGCTGACGAGACGAAGGTGCGAGTGGTGACGGACGATGATATCGGGCTCAAGGTCCTCTACGAGCCTCCTCCGGACGCCCGGGGCGTGCAGTCTGCACCGACGGTGGAGTACGACTCTCGAAGCCTTCTCAAGCAATCTATCCTGCCGACGCTGACAGCCTTGCTCCAGCGTAGTCGCCATCCACGGGATTAGCGCTCATCCGGATGACACCTGGTGTAAGAAGATCGACACAGGCGGCTCGTCCGAGAAATACATCAACTGGTTGAGGGACCGGCACATGCTGCCTGCGGTAGTACCGGATGCCCGGATCATGAGATACGGATATCAGTCGCAGTGGTTCGGGGATGAGGCCATCAGCCAGAAGGCTTCGACGGTGGCTCAGCGTCTCCTCCTAAGCCTCCGACGGGCTCGAAAGGTATGGTTCTGCCGGCAGGTGGTTTGTCTAAGCGATGCTCACAAGTTGACAGGCTGATCCCTTCCGTCCTCTGCTTTTTATCGCGCACTGCTTCGGTGGTCTAGTGGTTTTACGGGTAAGGTATCCAGCCCGAGGTAACTGTGCTACGCTCACAGCGCTCAGGCGGTGGTCGATGCCCATCGGTCCGACACCAAGTGGCCTGGGATCTTCAAGTCTACGACAGGCATGGTGTTCTTTGGGACGCCCTTCCGGGGCGCAGGTGGGCTGGATCAGACGGAGATGATCCGGGCAGCTCAGAGTCAATACGCGGAAGATCAGGTCCAAGCGGCGGTTCTGAACATTCTACCTCCTGGCAACGAAATTTTAATAGACCTGACGACATACTTCTTCGAGACGAGGCAAGGGGAGGGCAAGGCTCATATAGCCTGCTTCTTCGAGCAAAAGTCGAGCAACGTCGGCGCCATTCTCCGTGGGAGCCGGATCCAGGCAAGTCAGGGAGATCGAGAGGGAGCGCGGCGCTGATCGAGGAGACGGAAGTTCGTGGTCGACGAGACTTCTGGCTGTCTGGACCAGAGCGAGTCGACAGAGAAATACTCCCTATCGCGGGATCATTTTAGTATGAACAAGTTCGGACGACCGGAGGAGGAGGACTTCCAGACGGTATGCGAGGTAGTCGAAAAGATCGTCGAGCAGTCGGCAGGCCTCATCAAGGCTCGAAAGCGAGGTAGGTAGTGCGGTAGGTAGGGAATCACTTCTCCCAACAGGCGGTATCCGATCTCTAAGCAATGTTGTCTTACAGAACAACGTCTTTCCGGACACGACAATTTCCGAGTGCCATTCCGTCTTACCGGCCTGCCGATCACTGGCAACTTTGTTGATCGAGATACGGAGATGGGGCAGATCGAACATTCACTACTTTTGTCGAATACGCAAGATCGACGACGGATTCACGTCCTCCACGGCCTCGGAGGCATCGGGAAGACGCAGCTAGCCATCGCATATGCTCGCAAATATCAGGAGAGATATAGTGCGATTCTATGGCTGAATGGCAACGGTCGAGATACGCTTGTGCAGAGTCTTGCGACATTTGCAAGGTATACAGAAATCGATGGGACACAGAAGTCGACCATTGACGCTGTCGGACACGGCCAGGAGCTGTCGGAGAAGGCGAATGCTGTTCTTCGATGGCTCGCTCTTGAGGGGAATCATCGATGGCTTCTTGTTTTTGACAACGTCGACCGCGACTATCAGGCGGAGGCCGGAGACCAACAAGCTTATGACCTCGAGTTCTTCTTCCCGGGCAGTGATCATGGCTCCGTCCTGATCACTACACGACTTCCTCACCTTGGAGAGTATGGGTCGGCAACGAAAGTGACGAGCGTCGATCAAGAACAAGGACGTCAGATTCTGGGGAATAACGTACGAGCATGTCTGTCTACATCAGGTAATCGCGTGCCTTGACCTTCGTCTTGACCATCCGAACTGAAAGAGAAGTAGAGATGGACAGTCTTGTGACCAGACTGGGAGGGCTTCCGCTAGCCATCGTTCAGGCCGGTCGATATATGCAAGAGACAGGGACGAGCTGTCAGAGCTACCTCAGGTTATACGAGACATCTTGGTCTGAGCTTCAGGCGGAAGTACCTCGGATGGGCGACTATGCGAATGGCAGCGTCCAGACGACTTGGACCATCTCATACGATCGCATCAGGCAACTGGATCCCGCAGCGGCGAAGCTTCTCCAGCTGTGGGCGTACCCTGACCATCAAGATCTTTGGTTCGGGCTGCTGACCCGTGGCAGTCGGGGCTCGGAAGACCCAGACTGGCTGCAAGATATTGTTTGACAGGAGTTGAGGTTTAAGGGAGTGATGAAGAAGCTGCTCGCTTACTCATTGGTCGAGTCGCATCAAGACACCGAGAGCTACTCCATGCACCCGGTCGTGCATGACTGGTGTATCGAGTCCATCAGTTGTAGCAAGCTTGATCTGATAAGGCTTGCTCTGACCACTATTGGACATGCTGCGCCTGAGCGATCAGAGCCAATGTATTGGGTGACGGAGCAGCGCTTGCTTCCACATGCCAATCGATGTGTGCAACAGCTTCACAATACTGAGGAGTTCGATGGAATCGAAGACGAAGACTGTAATGGTGCTTTTCATAATTTGGGCATTCTCTACTTTGATCAAGGCAAGCTGGTCGAGGCGGAGAAGATGTACCAGCGAGCGCTGGATGGAAAGGAGAAAGCATGGGGTCCGGAGCACACATCGACACTCGACACCGTCAACAACTTGGGCATTCTCTACAAGAATCAAGGCAAGCTGGTCGAGGCGGAGAAGATGTACCAGCGAGCGCTGGATGGATACGAGAAAGCATGGGGTCTGGAGCACACATCGACACTCGACACCGTCAACAACTTGGGCCTTCTCTACGCCGGTCAGGGCAAGCTGGCCGAGGCGGAGAAGATGTACCAGCGAGCGCTGACAGGCTTTACAAATCTTGGAGGTCCAGACCATCCAAAAACAAAAAAGGTTAGCCGTAATCTGAGTATTGTTAGAGGTACATGAGGGTTGGGTAAGTACCTTCGTCTTCTAAGGAACCTCGTCAAGCATTCGTTGAAGGACGTTGTCTCTTAGGAAATCTTTCATTTGCAAGATTCATCTAAGACGCCAACACAAGAGACAATATTTATGGGTATTTAGTAAGACAATCCCCTACTATTTTGTTTACAATCTAGGCCAAGCCCAGGTATGCAGAGGCTTTGCAGCCTGACAAGAAGCAGATCCCATGGACGGCTTCGAAACAATCGCTGCATCCTACTCTGATAGTACTTCTCTCGACTCGTACCACTTTAGTTGACTTTTTATCATCATATGAACAGTAACAAGAACACCATTGAAGCATGCTTCCGTACAAAGCTGGGCTAGAGAACCTTCAGCAACTGAGGGAGCTTAAGGCCAGTTGTAATTAATGTACATTTGCTCATTATTGAACTTGGAGGATAAGCCTTTGCCGTTGGAAGGTGCATAGCAGGATCGGCTTGGCCTGCCATAGGCGCCGCTAGCCAGGCAGCAGTCTTTGCCGCTAATGTTTTGATGCATCGATAAATCAATACCCGAATATATCACCGTTTCTTTTGTAAGGTTCCCTAGATGGTAGTAACTCGATCGTTAATAAAGGCGAATGCTATCTTATTCCCCTGCGGAGGTCCAGCAGACTGCGCTGCAAGTTCTCGTACAGTTCATTAAGCCTCTTCGTTGTTTTAACATTTTCAGGAGATTCCGCTGCGATCTTGTGAAGCTCATGGTCGCCCATTGCGGCCACTTCCTCCGGACAGAAAACTTGAGGCAATGGGTTAAGAAGATACCGCTCAACCACTGCTCGACACACTGTCAACGAAATTTTCAAAGCCACCTGGACGCATTAGTATAGCATGATTTGCTCGACCAAGAATGCTATCACCTTGTAGTAAGCCGAGAGCCCTGCGAGCGCCTCTGTACATGTTTGTGCATCCATATCCACGATGACACGCTTTTGCAGCGAGGCGACGAGCTTTTCAGCATTAATGGAACTTTTGCTGATATGGAGCTTTCCATTCCAGTCCTCGGTTGAAGCCTCGTTCATAGTGTCCTTAATAAGTATGGGTTTCCTCCAATTATGTCTTTGTCTCTTTCTTCGATTTTTTGGCCTTTGTCTGGACTAAGGTACTAGATCGGACTATAGGATAAGAGAAAGGAGTCGGTGTGGTATTCAAGGAGACTACGGGAGCCGTTTGAATCGGCTCAGATGCAAGTGAGCTTTCGGGAAGCTTTTGATCGTCGACAGGCGGGACTATCTCTAATGCTGAGGATATATTTATTGACTCGGGTAGTCCAGCATAAGCGTTCCCGGTGGTCTCCTGAAGTGGCCCGTCAACGTCTGCAGTATTTTATTGACGGTCTGTGCAGCTCACTTGATACGATTGCTCGGTGTCAGATAAGGTCTCGACGTCTTCAGGATCCGAACGCTTTACCGGTTGATGAGAACCAATCAAGCGGGATTCAGATATCCCTGTTCGATCTGGGCGCGAGATTAGTAGATATTGAATCTAGGAGAATGAATGGAAGGCGCACTCAAAGACTGGCGATCCGCATGTACCCTGCAGATGCCCAAACCTGCTTGTAACGCGGCCATTTTCCGCTGTGTCTGCTCTCGAAGGGCCTGATTTTGGTCAGATTCCGCTGCTATTTCACAGACAAGCCCTTGATTCATCTGCAGAATGTGTAACGGCGAAAGTAAATCGCTGATGCCAGAAATGAGGCAGCATTCAATTGCATGGATTGCCACATTGTCGACGACCAATTTCATCGCAACCTAACCAAATATAAGTCGGCTTCCCCGGTATCAAATAAAGCATTTACCTTATAATAGGCTTCCATACAATCAAGAATCTCCGAGCAAGCGTATCGGTCCATATCGCCTTCGGTTCTCGAAGCGAGTGCAGACAGGAGACTCGGCATTCTCATGCTTTTCACACTGACGTTGTCCACGGTGGCATCCTCCTTATGGCCGAGAAATCTTTTCATTTTACGAGCAATCTCTTCTTCGTGACGTTTTTCCCTCACTTTCTGTATGGTCTCGGTAAAGTAATGATTGTAGGTGATCGGGTGGCCAGCCTGGTAAGGCCTCAAAATCTCATCAAGCTTCTGGTTCATGTTTCTGAGGTTTTGATCCATAGCTGGATCGATCACCTGGTCAAGGAGAGCTTCGGAGGTGGGTTCGTCGGCCAAGTGTGAGATCAGTAGATCGAGAAAGGATCTCGCAGCTTGCCAGACGTTTCTTAAGTGTTGCCGGGCCAGCTGCTCCCAGGGTTTTGATTGTTCGCGGAAGAGGTCGCCAATGACAAGCGGATTAAACATTCCCGGCAGTTCTCGACCTCTAGTGATAATCAGGAGCTCTCTGATCTCATCAATAAATTTTGCTCTTGAAACCGTCCTCATACCCTCCGCTGATTTGGAAGGCCTGATGATTCCTTCGACTATGCGTTGTTGCTGTCCGCGAAGTCGGATCGACTCGGCGAATTCCACACTCAGGCTCTGAACGACAGCTCGAAGTCTTTTGGTATAGCCGTCCACTGAGCGGGGCTCGCCAAAGAAGCTGTGCTCGTAAGAACCATTGAGAGCGGCCTTGGAGATCGCTTGGAATTCCTGACTGATCTGTAATAGGAATAGTCGCTGTTGATCAGAGCCGTGTCGAGTGGGGCCGAGTCTGGCTAATGTCCCATGGCAGTCATTGATTCTTCCTTCAATGTCTTCAATGAGCATTGGTAGCTCGCCCCGAATCTGATCAAAGAGGATCTTGCTCAGCTTTTCTCGTAACGCATGGATACCAACAGTGTCCCTTGCGAGGCCTTTCCAAGCACCTTGGTTGAGGAACTGTCCCTCGTCATTGTCCCGAGCATCCGCTGAGAGCTGTCTGGTCTCGTAGCTGCGATTCTTCAGGACGTGCCAGCCGAGTCGAAATGTAATATCCATATTCCGCGCTAGGTTCACGAAAGCGGACTCGCTTTCGGACCCAACAGAAAGTGTATCCGGCTTTGTGATAAGTCCCATCGTCCGCCTGCCTTGGGGATCCACTTCTCTCGCCAACTTCAGCACGATCTGGTTGGCGTAGTCATTCTTCGCCGATACTATGGCCAAGACAATGCTTCTCCTGTTGATCATGTATTCATAGACCATACTCTGCACAACCTGGATATCCGTAGCGGTCTGCAATTTATTCTCTGAGTGAATCAAGCCTGGCAAGTCAACGATTGTCAGATGCGGCTGCTTAGGTCCGGAAATTTCGAGACGGAGGACGTCGGTGGAGAACGCGCTGGAGCCATGGGTCACGCCCATGCAAGATCTAGCATCGTCGACGAGCGTCGGGAAATTTTCCAAGTCAAAATTATGCCGAAATGCTAGGAGCTTCTTTTGCTCTTCTTCCGAACGTCCTGGGCCAGGTACAATGGCCACGGAGATATTGATAATCGACGCATGTCGAAGGATGACTTCGGTGGCAAAGCGCGTACAGAGGTTGTCTTTGGTAGGGAAGGGTATCCCCGAAATGGCGTCCAAGACAGAGCTCTTACCGGACGATTGATCGCCACATACGATCAACTGCGGAAGATTCACGTACTGACTGATCCCATAGGAACGCAACTTGTCAATATCGTTCAAAAGAGCCAGCTTTTTGTCGGAGCCCAAAATTTCGACCATGCTGACACTGGGTAGTCCTGGTGATGAATGTAGATGGTAGAAGGCTACGTATTCGTATGCAGCTCCGCGGCCGGAATTTATGAATGTTTACCAAGACTCAAACTGTTCAGAAGAGGACAAAGGCGTAATCAGGCATTTGTTTTCCCCGGTAAGAACGACGCCATTGCGTCTTCAGCTTCTTGTACGAGTGGATGGCTACTCCACCGGATTCCAATAGGTTCGTATAGGAGCAATAACCTGCCGGGTAAAGCCGATTGCAGCATGAGCGGCTAAAGTTTACCAGCAAACTTTCCGCGGATGCACGATTCCGCGAGCCGAAGCATGTGCATGGCCGATTGAGTGAACCTTATCGCTTCTTCACCACATCTGGGTTCCCACCTTTCCGGGTCACTGAGACTGAAACACTCCGATAAGAGAATTGTTAGCCTGATTGTTCCAATGCACATTCCTTTAGCTCAACTTTTGCGTCAATATGATCATCGTTGACGGAAAAGAGGCTCTGGTTGGCTGAACCCGGTCATATCACGTCTGGTTATCTAGCGTACAAAATATTAGGAACAACCATCTCTATCAAGTTTATAAGCATTATCTCATTGGAAATGAGAAACATGAACATATCAGATTATGTTGCACTCTCCGTTACAGGAGTCTCTGATCTTAACCTATTTGAAGCCTAATGAGATCCAGATTTGAGATTCTTCCTCTTCCCTTGAAGCGTGCCAACTTGTTGGCTACCAAGTTTGTTAAGAAAACCCGGACGTTGTAGATGTCCTCCTGTCCCGGTTACGTTGCCCAAATGTTGAATGGCAAAAGCTCGATAATTCTATATTAAGCGGGTGCTGCTCTACGCAGACTATGTGGAGAGCAAGGAGGCAGATGAGAGATTTTTGTTTGCTGGGCCCGGTCCGGACAACCGAGTCAGGGACTTCGATGACGCAATCCAGAGCAGGATCACTCTGGCGGTTCGTACCTCACCGCTGAGTCGAGATACAAGAAAGCAGATCTGGGCAAGCTTTTTGAAAAAGGCCTTAACAGCCAACGGAGCGGCAAAATATAATCCCAAAGACCTCAACGAGTTGGCGAAGAAGGATTTCAACGGTCGGCAGGTTAGAGCTCCATGATCGAATCCAGTCGAATCTGTCAATGCTGACAAGTCATCCCTCATAGATCAAAAACATGGTTGCTGCGACTCATGCGTTAGCCGTGTATCACAACACCAATGTGTCTATGTCTTATTTGAAATTGGTCACCAGTTTGAGCGAGGAATTTGAATCTGATTTCGGTGGTGCTGGCCAAGCTTCCAACAAGCACTCTTACGTTTAGCTCTTCCCATCGCAAACACCATTATCAATAGTTTGTTGAAGATTTCGAGGAGACATCTGGGCGAGCATTTCCCTGCAGCACTAGGCCATCTGGTAATGTATGAGGCTGGGAGAGTTTTTAATGTTAGTGGGCCCGTGAGCGATCGCTTGTCGATGAGACAACTCCGCGCCTTGAAGGCGGAAGGCGGTCCACATTGTATTTTTTATCCCTGGAAATGACTACGGCCCACATATCAAAATGGGCCCTCTTTGTTACTAAAACACCGCAATTAGTGCATTATATTTTCGTTGACCAGATTGCGGAATGCTGAGTGCTCAAACACCACGGATACCACGTCACCTTTCGGTACTGGCATGGACCATGTATGAAAGCGATTACTCAAACAATCAGCCACTAAAGTCCAAGGAAGTTGTACTTATGGGCGTTATCAGGGCGAGGTCATCTCTGTTGCCTAAGTGAACGTGATTGATGCATGATCACACTAAAGCTAACCGGCAAGGCTCCCCGCATGCCACTGACGCAACGTTGTCCATTAATTGTCTTGTAATCACAACGTCATCGTCTCGAGCCTTTGCGGGGTGTTCTGGGAGCCCAATGTCCCATGCAACTTAGTTAGCCCTTGGTTACACCCAGTCTTGAACGAAGTCCCGATCATGGAAGAAATTATGAGTTTCAAGGGCCGCTACGAAGAAATCCTTGCCATCATGTGTGCTATTCGTCGCCCGAAACTCTCTGCTCTTTGGCTAGGAGCTGTCATTAGTGGGCTAGCCCCAACAGTTCTTGACTTCGTCAGGAGTGGTACGCCACCTCTCGATCCCAACGCTTTCGCATGGACGGGCTGTGCATAATCATTCATGGACCTTGCAGGTTCAGGCCCGTATTTCTGGACTGGGGCCTCCGGCGAGAAACTTCAAAAAGCAGATGCTTGGCGTCTCCTTTTCCTCCCTCCTGTGGTTGACGACGATCTGCACTATGAGAGCTACCCATTTGCACCATGGGAGCCTATTAGGACAACCAGTGTGCAGAACTCCGTAGCTCGAATCAGGGTCCATATGTTTTGTTCAAGACACCATCTGGACTACAAACACTGGACCTGGCAGCTAGGAGACGGTTCGACCTTGGATGATGAAGGCTTTCAGATAAAGCCTGTTCAAACCTGTTCACGAGAAGTTAGTCCGCCGATTGAGAGGATAGCGAGTGCAAAATGTCCCACTGTGGCACTTCCGCTCGATCAGGAAGCGTCCAGGAGAGCATCATGGGAGATTTTTCAATGGGTCACAGCAAATGGCGAAGGGGTGCCTGCCGCCGAGCCGATTTACAAGGATGAGTGGTTGCGTGACGATGCCGTCAGTGAAACATCAAGCTCACCAAAAGATGTTGATACAAATAGCACTTTTGGACTGCTTAGCCCCTCAAGTGTTGCAACTGATGGCGATGGGATGGTTTCAGCCAAGGATGCTACAGGTGTTATTTCACCAGCACCCAAGTTGGACATGGAAAGTTGGCTCAACGGGCTTGCTTTCGGAGGATTTTGAATGGCCGAAATTCGATTTTAGCGGCCGGCCGGTAAAATTGTAAGGCCGCGGAGATGATCCTTGGGTCTGGGAGTATAAGAAATTAAAAGATTGCTGATTGTGGCCAAATCCACACCTGAAAACTTGCAATTGCTGTGGATGAGCAGATCTGAGCGTTTGATTGGGCCACACTCCTTCCCTCAGTCACTTTCCACAGCCTGCTCAGATTCCTCGAATAATTTCTATTCTCGTTCATCTTACAATGTATTGAATTTGGCAAAGGAGAAAGCGTCATTAATTAGTATTGACCCCCAAGTTCGAACCTTGATCAAGGCACTCAATACTGCATTGATCGTATCACTTCTTCTACCTCTTGAACTCGTTCATCAAAGTTTGCGATCGGCGGGCCTGAGTCCTCTGCTAGTCCCTTCAGGCGATTCTCTTCGGCAGCGAGCTTTCCCAACAACATTCCCTGCACCTCCAGCATGCATTCTTTCATGTCTAATGCTTTCAAGACTTCCGGGTTCAAGGCAGGGGAATGCGGAATGAGGAGAGCAGGCAACAGATGAACAGGCTATCACTGCAGAGAGTCTCCAGGGGCAAAAACGCAAGGGTTGGGAGAAAACCGGTTATTTTCATACTCAGGATGTTTGATATTTAATTGAGCTGACACACTTTCTACTGCTCGATTTCTCTCGCTCCCAAACCATTTCCCGGCCTTGAGTGGTCGGCGCGTGGCTAGTATACAAATGCATGAAATAGTCTGCTATATAATTTGTCCTAAGTCGCTATCATCTATCTCAAATTGTCAGAAAAAAATCTTTAAAGACGAATGACACCATCTCTATGTCCATTTCTGCCTCCCTTACCCGTTTTTCGCCATCTGGATAAGACATTCCCAGGATGGCATCACGGTGACAGTTCGTCGAGGCGTTCGCGCCGCTTCGCCCAATTTTGGACGCGGAGCTCCTTCCCTTTTTGAATTTCCTCATCTTGAATGGCCTGCCATTTTCTTCGGGGACGGTCCGTCTTTCTGTGTTCTGTTGCTGTCTCGGCCCTCTACTTGCATTGAGCCCAAGATTCGAGCGCAGTGGGTGACCTGGGCATGATGGATACGATTGCGACGTGCTGGTGGATTCCGCCATATCGAACTTGTAGAAGGAACTCGTCGATGAGGCTATGCAGTTTTGACTAAATGCGTCTCTCCCAGAGAATACAGCTGTCCGAACCAATCCGTTTCTTTTTAATCCAAGGCAGCCCCATGCTAATCATGACCCTTATGAGGCGATTGAACACAGTGTGCGGAGAGGCCGATGGTGCTTCATTTCTCATGTGCCAAGATTGCTCAGGTTGCGACGAATTCACTTCGTTGATAGATGGATGGGCCTCGCGGACTCGGCTTCTAGTAGCGGTATGAGTGTTTATACTTTTGGAGATGCTGTTGAGGATGCAATATAAGAATTGTGCCGTCGCCGATGACGTCGTCGAGATGCTGAACCTCCGTCATTCTGTCGTCGCTAAGCACACGCTCGGTTGCTGGGAGACTGCAAAGGCTACACGTACAATCAAAGCCGATATTGTTTTAACTGTTTAACGTTTTCGTACGAGATACTCCAAGTCGTCTGGACGCTCCTATTTGGGTAGTCATGCAATCGTGGTACATCTACCAGAAGCTCCGACCACGATGTCTTATAGAGCTGTAGGTATTTTTGACATTCCGTGCCTGTCTCACGCATGTATACGACGGCTTGAATGATAACAAACGGAAGGCGACCTAACCTCACTAGATTGTCCATGTCTAATCATCGATTAGTCAATTGAAAATTCTCGAAGCCAATTAAAGCACTATTGTAAGACCACTCCAAATAGGGACTCCAGGTTGTAACTACTGAGAATGGTAATAAGCTAGTTATTAAGGTGAAAACTATAAGAATCAAGTAGTAATTTACAAAATCTGGGACTGGATTGGAACAACTGTCCTGCTGAATTAAAGGAATGTGATTCGACTAGAACCGTTTCCAAGAACTAGAATATTGTCTCGAAGGGCATATACACCTGGACGGCGGTTAGGTGGAAGCCAAAGAACCTTAAAACCCTTATAAAGTACCTATTCCTTTTTAAAATCTACGGAGTATAATGCGTCAATCGGAACCTGGTTAATAGGGAAAGCGCTTAAAGAAGACGATGGGATATTTGTAAGTCTCCCGTCCAATTCCAATCGCGACCCATCCTTATTAAAGGAGATATATCCGTTATAGCTATGTTCGATTTGCTGAATTGAGATCTTTCTTATGAGGTCCCATAGTCTAACAGTACTGTCGTTGGATGCAGAGGCCAGAAGCTGACCGTCAGGGGAGAAGACCACCGCGTTAACCGAATCTAAATGGTCTTCGAGCGTGCCCCGCAAGGCTCCTGTAGATGGGTCCCACAGTCTAACAGTACTGTCGCTGGATGCAGAGGCCAGAAGCTGACTGTCAGGGGAGAAGACTACCGCGTTGACCGAATCTGAATGACCTTCGAGCGTACCCCGCAAGGCTCCTGTAGATGGGTCCCATAGTCTAACAGTCTTGTCGTCGGAAGCAGAGGCCAGAAGCTGACTGTCAGGGGAGAAGACCACCGCGTTGACCGAATATGAATGGCCTTCAAGCATGCCCCGCAAGGCTCCTGTAGATGGGTGCCACAGTCTAACAGTCTTGTCCCGGGATGCAGAGGCCAGAAGCTGACCGTCAGGGGAGAAGACCACCGCGTTGACCGAATGTGAATGGCCTTTGAGCGTGCCCCGCAAGGCTCCTGTAGATGGGTCCCACAGCCTAATAGTCTTGTCCCAAGATGCAGAGGCCAGAAGCTGACCGTCAGGGGAGAAGACCACCGCGTTGACCGAATGTGAATGGCCTTCAAGCGTGCCCCGCAAGGCTCCTGTAGATGGGTCCCATAGTCTAACAGTCTTGTCCCGGGATGCAGAGGCTAGAAGCTGACCGTCAGGGGAGAAGACCACCGCGTTGACCGAATATGAATGGCCTTCGAGCGTGCCCCGCAAGGCTCCTGTAGATGGGTCCCATAGTCTAACAGTCTTGTCCCAAGATACAGAGGCCAGAAGCTGACCGTTAGGGGAGAAGACCACCGCGTTAATCGAATCTAAATGACCTTTAAGCGTGCCCCGTAAGGCTCCTGTAGATAGGTCCCATAGTCTAATAGTACTGTCGTTAGATATAGAGGCCAGAAGCTGACCGTCAGGGGAGAAGACTACCGCGTTGACCGAATCTGAATGGCCTTTAAGCGTGCCCCGTAAGGCTCCTATAGATGGGTCCTACAGTCTAACAGTACTGTCGCTGGATGCAGAGGCCAGAAGCTGACTGTTAGGGGAGAAGACTACCGCGTTGACCGAATCTAAATGGCCTTCGAGCTTGCCCCGTAAGGCTCCTATAGATGGGTCCCATAGTCTAACAGTACTGTCCCGGGATGTAGAGGCTAGAAGCTGACCGTTAGGGGAGAAGACCACCGCGTTGACCGAATCTGAATGGCCTTCGAGCGCTTGTAGCGAAGCCGTCCAACTCTCTTTAACAATCGGTAACCTCTCAATCCAAATGGGTAATTCATCCGAGAACAGGCGTTTAGTGATACTAGCTCTTGGGCTGAAAATAAGGGCAGATTTATAGACCTGGAGAGGTGCCGTCTCTATAATAGATCTGAACTCCAGGATGAATCGTCTTGCATCATTTAGAAAGGAAGACAAATTAGTGTTAATTTGGAACTGAAGATTGATAGATTAGCATACAGAATATACAGAGTATTTGAGCAGCGCTTACCTCGGGTACAGAGGACAGTAATTTCATCATAAGTACAGCTTCAGAAACCTTACTCATGAGACTGAGCGCCTCAAGCCAATGGAGAAAGTGGTCTTGCAGAAATCTGTAGACTTGTCCGGCATCGCCTAAGTCCAGATCCCCTTTTCGAAGGTGATCCAGCCAGTACAGACATGCATACTGGATATGGGGAGGTATATATCGATCCACTATGGTATTCTCCATTTCGCTTTTGAATGTGCCTGACGTCTTAAGGCGGCAGATATTCCTTCTCAAGGTTTTTGACATAATAGATAAGCACTGTTCCGCCATATTATGGTGAGTCTTCGCTTGATTAATCCAGAAACGCGTGTCCGAACATCGTTCTCGGTCGAGGAGGAACTCGCGGAAAGACGGGTGAAGCAATTGAATCGGTACGCTTGGATCTTCCGGGACATTCAAGACGGATTTAAGAGAATCCAACGTGATATCTATCGTCTCTGATAACCTTGGAAGAAGCCCTGCTAAGACAATACTGGATAGCGTATCAAAGAGTACGATGATCGGTCCCACAGTGTCCCTAAAGCGTTGGCCCAACATAACTTTCTCTTTCTTACTACAGTCTCCAACCACAGAAGTCTGAAGGATCTGAATATACATTTCATCAAGCCTGTGCGTTGGGGACTGTCCATTATCATTCTCCCGAAGAACAATCTCTAGGCGCTTTGCTGGGAGCCACTTCGGATCCTGGATGAATCGACAAACAGTGGCGGCATAAATAAATAGACCACTAGATCTCGTTACAAGGATCTCGACCTTTTGTTTACCAGGCCAGTCCAGCGGAAGCGAGCGTCCCTCTCTGATCCTGTTCAATTCATGTTTTAGGAAAATGGCAATATCATGGCGAACAATGGAGGGAGATATCGTGTGAAGCATGAAGTCCTCATGAATATCCCCGGGGACAGCACTGAAGCCAAGCTGAATAGGAGTCTCAGGTCTGCTTGTTACGAGGACCCGGAGCTGCACAGTTCTGAGATCTTTGGCTTCGGTCAGGAGTTGGAGAAGCGTCGTGACGTCTTCTTGACGGCCGCATTCGTCCAATGCATCTACCACGAAGACGAATGTTGCAGATGATTGGGTATGGCGTTCTAATTTCAGTAGTGGTTGATATATCAACTTTGACCACTGATCACGCATGGATTGCTGAGCAATATTGTCATCTTCAGTTATTGCTTCGCATATATAGTGTCTAAGCGCCGGGGAAGTGCCTGCCAGTTGGCTTGCAACAGTACTGAAGAGTTTACCAGTGTGGCTGAGGTCGCCTCGGCCTCTGGAGAAGAAGAAGTTTGCCGCCAGTCGATTTTGCTCGGTGAGAGTGCGTGCGACAGTCCGAGCGATGGTGGACTTTCCCGTACCTGCCATGCCGTTTAACCAGAATATGGCCTTGTCGCATGGGTCAGCGCTCCACTTCATGATCTGGTGTAGGATATCAACACGAGTGTCAGGAAGGCAGTAAGGCTCGTGTTGCCGCTCGTTTGAATTAAAATTGGCACCGTCGGCATAGGGAAGTTTAGAAAGACAGCGATCTTGCTCAGCCAAGTCGAGCTTGGCATCGAATTCAAGCATCAAAAAGCTAATGGCGTTAGCTTAATCTGAATGTTACGGTCAGATGAGACGGCGTACGTTTGATCTGTATTCAGAGCAGTATTGAAGGTGGATTTATGTCTCTCAAGTATAATGATGGTCTTTTCCAGTTCCTTGCCGACGAAGGGCCACTTCAGAGCTCGAATTCCATATCGACTCATAGCCTTCCGACCTCTTCCTGGGTCTAATTTCTCTTTCAAGCACTGCAGATCCCGCAAGCACGATTCGACAGATTCACTCAACGACCTTGCCGTCAGAAGCTTCTCCGCCGCTGGTTTTTCTGCGAGTTTCTGCAGACTTTGGAGAACGTTGGCAAGTGCTTGGACCTCTAGACTAAATCGATTGATATCCTTTCCGGCACTCTTTACTTGGGTGTAATACTCCGCGCAGAGAGACGTAACCTTTAGCGATATCTCAACAAGGGCACCAACACTTGCCGCAGCACTGACGACGTCCATTATCCCAATGCGGAGAGATTGTCTAAATAGCAGATCAGGTAATGTTGTAGAACGCTGCTAGGGTTCCGTTGTACAGCTCCAACACCTTAGTGAGCTTGAGATGATCGATTGGCTAACAAATAATGCAGACACGTGTGGTATTGACTTTACGTGATGGTTGTTTTGTTTGGAGATCGGTTGTATGGAAGAATCCTAGCAAGCTATCGTGGCTATGTGTTTGAGATGGTGGGGTGATACTTCAGCCTTATCCGTTTTGGCGCTAGGCGACTTGGAGCTTGGACCTAAGAGATGCCGAGGCATGATCTCATTGCATTTCCTCCGGCGTCGACGGGCTTGTCAGACCCAACATTTGTCCACAACTTCAGGGCATATTGATCTATTATGATATGCAGCTTCTAGGTGCATTAGTGCTCTATCGTTCCACCAGAGTTCTATCGATGTCATCAACTGGGCGTGACAACACTGGCCGAGTCAAAGGACGGAAAGAAGACGAAGCAACCGTTACTGGACAGATTGAGAAAGTTGAGTCCAGCTGGAGCCGAATGATCGCCCGACTTTCTTTACTGACAGCCTGAATAACCGTACTGACCCTCGTGAGAAACTCGGCGTGTGAATCTGAACTTGACTATTGCTGTAATCGCTTGGATCAGGCTTCAAGCACGACACCGCTATACACAATCCTTGTCCACTCCGTGAGATTACTGGCAACAGGCTGGTAATTGCTGAAGCCCGCACGCGCTCATCTTCACAGCCGCCGCCTGCAGTACGCAGTACATTCAACGATTCACTTCGACTCTTCTGAATGTCGGTCCTTCAGAAGTCAGCCCGAATGCTTAACTTGGTCAGCGTCAGATGCGCCAGAATCTAAACACTCGTTGCAAAACTGCGATTTACACACCTTTGTATCATGGCAGCTACGAACAGTACGACACTGTAAATCCGAGATGGCTATGTACTCCATGAAATCAATGTACACAAGCGTAAAGACATATATTGACTTCGAAGTGAACTCTGACGCACCCGAAGATGTCAGAAGACTGGACGCCCGTTCAAACGACTGAAACTGCAACGGAGGAAATGAAGAATCGCTTCGCACAAAGCAAAGATGATTTAGAATAAAGACGAGGCAAGCACTTGAGCCCTGCCTGCCCCACCATCACACATCGACGCTAACATCTCGCGGATCTCTGTTTAAGCGCGCATGACAGGGCGATCCCGCTAACCCTCTTCGATAAGCTGCAACGCAACAGTGTGGAATGGGCAACCTGACCCTACTACAAGGTACCTTTGCCATGGTGATTGATTACGTATGCAATATAGAAGGCGTCTGGAGTGCATATAAACTAGCAAAGAGGAAAATGCGGATGTGAAATACGCATGACTATCCCTTTCCTTGTGAGCGGTTGCAGCACGCTAGTAGGGATTAATTGCAAGGTATATAATTAGCCGATGCAGACGTCTTATCCAAAACCCCACCAAAATAGTAGGGAAATCGCGACAGCAACTATGTAGCAACTAACGATTAATTATACAGCAAAAAATTGAGGCCTGCATGCGTGTAAAGTACGGGTTTAAATCGTCTTGGGATTTTCCCTTCCAGGCATGGGATTTGGGCTATGGAACGGGCAAAACTCCATGCATTGAGGGGGGACCCCCAAGGTTTCCAAAGCCTCTATCTTCCAAAAATCCTTCAGAACCTCCCTCTTTTCCGGAGGTTCTAAATCGTTTAAAAATGACATCTTCACAGTTTAATGTAGAATCGTGCCAAGCCCTCTTCTTATTGGTCAGCTCCGTGTGTATGCCATCTCTTCCAACAGTCCTTGCCCTCCACGCCGCATAGGGCAACCCTACAGCCTACACAGCCAAAGCTTGTTTAATCTGCTCGCTTCCTAGGAACGTTCGTATCGATCTCGTCGCCAAAGCAACGCTTCTTAGGGCTTGGTGTTCGTGATCGTGAGGTAGATAGAGTCTTCTGAAAACTACACCAGGCACAGGCTCGGCGTTTTTCGTAGAGCTTGATGTAACTATGGTAGATAGTAGGATCGAGTCGCTTTGTTCCTAGCATAGTCGTTTGCCTGTTAACCTCAGCCTTCCACGTAAATGCAAAGAGCTCTTGATATAGTAGCTGCCTGAAGTCTTTATGTTGCCTCTTCGTCCAGTGCTTCCCCGGAGCATGCACTCCGATCTTAAATGCGTTGATGCAGGCGTGGTCGAGCATCCAGTACCAGCTAGGATACCAGTTCTTTATAGCCTTCCGTTGAGTCTTGAAAGCTTGTCGATGCTGATCAGCGATATCCACTCCGCCCATATTATAGTTATAGTCGTTGATATAGCGGGGTACCTCAAGCTCAGCACGGACGTGGCTATCGAATGGTATTCTAGTAATCGTAGCGTTGGATGAGGTGGCTGCTGGCCTTTTTCGCCATCGCTTAATAACGTCAGTTACCTGGTTCACCGTGTGTACTGTCGACAATGAGAGCACCGTATTATTATCAATCCATCCCAAACAAAGCACGCCGTCCACTGGCACAGCAACGAGAGTACCCCACGGAAGTTGATGCCCATACTTCTCTTTCATAATCTGTAGCACGGCCGGGAAATCCACGCTGTTATTGACTCGTGTAGTACCACATGCCCCGATTCCAACGATCTTCAGCTCTCGAAAAAGAGGCGTAGAGGTAAAAAGATTGTCAAGGTAGATCGTGTAGGTTTAGCCATCTTGTAGAGTAGGGAGGGTGAGAGCTAATTAATAAACCACAGCCCCTGTATTAGTAAGAAGCTCATGTTGTTTAAGCTCACCCGTCTTCCAAAGACGTGAGTAGAACAGAAAGCTGTATAGGTAGCCTCCCTCACACAGAGCCCATATCTTGAATCCCTGCTTAATAGGCTTGTTCTTCATCTTTAGAGTATGCTTTGAGCGTCCGTAGAACTTTATCATCATCTCATCCACGCTGACGTTGCTGCCCGGAATCCAGTGAGCCTGACAGTTCGCTCGAAATGTAGAGATAAGAGGCTCCAGCTTCCTCCACCACATCTTGTTTAACTGACGTAGTTGCTCGGAGTTCATCTTCTCAATCTCGTCTTGTGTAGGATCCGGGGGCTCGGTAGGATCGTAGGGGCTGACGTGTAGAAATCGCTGTAATTGAGCAAACCGATCCTGGCGCATCCATAGCTTAGTCGTATGCTGCGGCCCTACTAAATTAGTACTGTAACGTCAGGATAGCGAGTAACTTATAAGCTTACCGGTAAAGATATCCTTATGCCAGTAATCGCTCGTTTCACCCTCTCGATGTATGCCCATATAAATCATACAGCCAGCGAATACCTTCAACTCATCCGAGTTGGTAGGCCACCAGGCCCGTTGATTACTATAATCGTCAAGATCACCATGACATCTAGATCCAGTGGAATCCCGGCCTCGTTCAATAGCCCCTTGCTGCAGAGCGTAGTTATTTGTATTCGTAGCAACAATCTTCCACATCTCTTCCGTCCAGAATAACGAGAATATAGCGAACGGGCTATCAAGATCAAGATCTAGAGGATATATCGGTTGAGGTTCTCGCTTTGGGCCTTCTTTAAACGGTTCAAACGTAACTGTTACAGCGTCTACTAAAGCAGCACTAAAATCATCCTTTGAGAGACGACCAAGGGCGTCTCTTTCAAGCCTAGTCTGACTGGTAATGAGTTTTCTAGCCTCTACTAGACGAGCTTTTCTCTTTGCTTTTGTGACTGGCTTACCATCCTCATCCTCAGTCTCATAGTCGATAAGCTGACTAGATTCCACAGTAGCAAGAGCTCCGTCTAATACCTCATTTACGGTCTCACCCGCGGTGATCGTAACCGCAGTATCGGATGGTACGACAACGACTGCAGAGTTCTTTACCACTGGCTTTCTTCCTCGCTGTCCGCTACTACCTTTCTTCGCTTTGGCTGGGGCTGTGGAGGGCTGGAAAGCGGAGTCTTCTTCGATGACGGTGGGCTGCTCGCTCTCAAAGGGGACGTGGGTACGCAGCTCGTCTCGGGTGAGCCCCTCTTGCTGTCGCCAAGCAGGCGGTCGTATAGCTCTTCCAGAAGATCTCGTCGTTATTACACGCTCTTGACACTCAGTTCGATATATATCCGATGGTACAGCTCCTCCTCTTACTTGCCTAGGTTCAATTAGTCCAGCTACCCCGTCAATCCTATTTGCAGATCCAAAAATAAGCGATCCATGACAGGTATCAATTCCTCTTTCCAGTACGGAAATCGATCCTGCTGGTCCCTGGGAAGGATGTAGAGCATCGTTAGGATGCTCCTGATGTGCCAATGGCGCCGTTGAAGATAGATTGACTCGACGTCGTCCCATAGCGGAGGTAGTAGAGGGTAAGGAGGTTCAAAAGAGCAAAATTATCGAAAATTGTAAGACGTGCTTCTTCGGAACAATTCGAAAGCGACATATATACATGTGGTACCTCGATTTACACCAAAATCGCGTATATATGTAAGTACCAATTGCACGAGGGTTGCTTTCGATTTCTACACTAAAAAGCTAGCTAACCGCTTTGAATTAAGGTTTTATGCCAAGACGGCCGGATCAACGTTTTACCTACGGTGCTGCAACCGCTCACAAGGAAAGGGATACCTATCGATAATCATCTCCTCATTCGCATATCTAAACTTCTTAACCGTCAGTCGCGGCTAATCGTCGAACTCTCTTGGCAGCCGAGGTGAGCCCCCCGGGGCAGTGCAGGGGCGCAGCACGTAAGAGCCTGAAACTGTTGCCTTGGCGGCGGGAGCATCCTTGCATTAAATTAACATTGCGACCCGCGGCTTTGAGGTAACAGCGTCGGACAGGGTCCAGCTGGCTTTATGGGGGTAAAAACAATGACCTTTGAAACGGCGAAGTAGGGAAGACACCTCAGGGAGAGCGTGGGCATCTTTGATGTTGGTATATTTGGGTAGGAAAGTCGTATGATTTTTTAGATCATACGAAAACAGGAAGAAGGAAAATCGTATGATTTTTAAGATCATACGATCACAGAAAAATTTTATTATTATTCTAAATAGGGACTATTATCAAGTCTTCATACTTGTTTTCACATTGCTGCACGCACCCAGGCCGAGGTGGACTAACACCTATAGCCCCTCCCCAAAGTTTTAGCTTATGCAGAAAGCTGTGGAATTCTTGGCAAAAGTTCCCACGTCGATTTGGCAGCGATACAGCTACTACTAATACTGTTCATGATTCCATTCCTAAGCATCTAAGTAAATTCCTTAGCTCGATCTCGGCTACGAATAGGCAAGATCTGCTTGCGACATAATATGCACCGCAGAAGCGTACCGGACGTAGATGGCAACAGCTGCAAGTGCAACAAGAGTTCGCAGTCATTTTGGGGTTGAGTTGACCGCCGAAGCAACCAACTATAGGTAAAGCCACACCAGATTTTCATACCTTGGTAGGAGCTGACAAAGAATGCTCCAGACAATCCAAACACCATAGCTCTACCGAGCCAGACGGGCTTTCGTAAACGAAATCTCGAATACGCAGGAATACAATGCCATCATGAACAATATAATGTCCAGAGGCACATCTCACAAGAGTCTGATGGAGGCGGTCACTCTTCTATACATGCTGAACGAATGTCCCGAAAGTCCAAAAGACAATCAGCCGTCAAAAACACTTTCAGTTCTCACAAGCATATACCAACTACCCTTCCAGTGTGAAAAACAGATTGTGGAGAATTTGGCGTTCTTGTCAGCTACTACACATGACTCGGCTAGGGTCACGGCGGTCTGCCTTGAGGAAGCTCGTGATCGTCGCAGCTGTACAATTCGATTGACTTCGAACAATGGTGACATTGATGAGGTAGTGCTTGGGTTC
>JAABUN010000961.1_pt1 | contig 69242 bp, 72 predicted proteins | sample 5559311 | NCBI WGS metagenome assembly JAABUN01 (sample SAMN10711877, study PRJNA513370) | rock metagenome | isolation source: Antarctica rocks | place: Antarctica: Victoria Land, Siegfried Peak sud | reverse complement strand
GAGAGCCTCGACCCCTCCCGTCCGGCTCACCCTAATGGGTGGTTCATGGGTGGGGTCCGGACCCGGCGGGGAAGTACCTGGACCACGCAGTGCCTCCCGCTGGGCGACATCGCCGGACCGTCGGCGGTTTCGGCGCAGCCACGCGGCGTTCCTCGTCTCGCCAACCCGAGACGCTGGCCAGGCCGGACCACCTACGAGGAGAACCCCCATGTCCGATCCCACCAAGACGAACCCGCAGGCCCAGTCGCCCGCTGATGCCGCCCAATCCGCCGCCGCAGGCGCGGCCGGCGCAGCCGCTAACACGGGCGCGGTCGAGAAGCCCGCGGACCCGGGTACGGCCGACGCGGCCAAGTCCGCTGCCGCGGACACAGCCGGCACCGCTGCCGATAAGTCGAAGGAGGTGGCCGGCGCAGCCACGGACCAGGCCAAGGAGGTGGCATCGCACGCCCGGGAGCAGATCACCTCGGTCACCGGTGAGGCCCGCAGCCAGGCACAGAAGGTCATGTCGACCGCCTCGTCGGACCTGGAGACCCAGCTCGAAGATCGCCTCACGCGCGCCGCCGAGGCTGCTCGGTCCACCGCCGACCAGCTCATGGCGCTGGCCGAGGGCCGCACCGAGGATGCCGGTCGTGCCGGCGACCTGGCTCGGCAGGCCAGCGAACGCCTCGAGCACCTGGCCGGCCGGGCCGACGAGCTCGGTCCGCGCGGTGTCGTCGAGGAGCTCAGCGACTTCGCCCGTCGGCGGCCCGGGGCCTTCCTGCTGGGTGCGGTGGCCGCTGGAGTGTTGGCGGGTCGCCTGGCCCGGGCCGGCAAAGAGGTCCAGTCAGCCAGCAGCTCCGAATCCTCGACCAGCGGCGCCGCTGATCTCTCAGGTTCGAGCACCCCAGCGTTGACCCCCGGTGGCGGCACCTCGATGCCCGGACTTGGTGGCCAGACGGCGGCCACGCCGTCGACGCCCCCCGCCGACGGTTCGGTTGCCGGGGCCGGCTCCACGCCCGGGGGCTACACGTCGCCGGGCGCCCCCGGAGGTCTCATCTGATGTCGACGGTGGAGCCCAAGCAACCCGACCGGTCCCTGTCGGAGCTGATCGGTGACATGAGCCAGGGCCTCTCCACGCTCATACAGAAGGAGCTGGAGCTGGCCAAAGAAGAGATCCAAGTCGAGGTGGCCAAGGCGTCGAAGGCCGGACAGGCGTTTGGCGTGGCCGCCGGCGCCGGGTTCTACGCCGGCATCGCCCTGGTGATCACCCTCGGCCTGATCCTCGACACGTTCCTGTGGGCCTGGCTGGCGTTCCTCATCGTCACGCTGCTGCTGGGCGCCATCGCTGCGGTCTTCGCCCAGCGCGGCCAGGCCAAGGTCAAAGAGATCGATCCCATACCCCAAGCAACGATAGAGACCCTCCAGGAGGACGCCCAATGGCTGACCGAACAGAAGAACTGAGAAGCGAGATCGAGGCCACCCGCGACCAGATGAGCACCACGCTCGATGCCATCGGGGACCGGGTCAGCCCCGGCCGGGTCGTCGAGCGGCGGTGGAACAAGGTCCGCCAGTCGACCGGGCAGGTCAGCCAGCGGGTCATGGGCAAGCCGCGGCAGGCCAAAGCGGCCATGGGTGGTGCCTCGGGATCGACCAAGGATCAGCTCAGCGGCGCTGCGTCTGGTACTGCTTCCACGGTGTCTGACACGGCAAGCTCGATGGCCGATTCGGTCACCGGTGCTCCCGACCGCATCGGCGAGGCCACGCAGGGCAACCCGATGGCCGCCGGCGCTGTGGCCTTTGGCCTCGGCGTCCTGCTCGGCTCCATGGCCCCTCCCAGCCAGGAGGAGACCCGGGTGGCCGAGCAACTGATGGAACCGCTCCAGACCGAGGTCAAGGCGATCGGCCAAGAGGTGGCCGCCTCGGTGAAGGACACTGCCAAAGAGGGCGTGGAACAGACCAAGCAGGTGGCCTCTGATGCGGCCGCCGAGGTCAAGGACCACGCCCAGGGCGCAGCCCAGGACGTCTCCGGGCAAGCCAAACAGGCCGGCCAGGACGTGGCCGGCCAGGCCAAGGAGTCGGCTGATCAGGTCCGCTCCGACAGCGGCTCGAACCAGCCGCCCGCTCCTGGCAGCACTGGCACCTTCTGACCCGCCGATCCGCTCCGCACCCCTGTCCCATCCGGACCGGGGTGCGGAGCGGTTCCGCGTCCGGGTGACGCCCAGCATCAACGCCGACGGCACGGCGGACGGGTCCCGGGCGCTGCGGGGCCGGGTTTCGGTGCGCGGGACCCTGGTGGGAGCAGCGGGGCTGGGGTCCGCAGTGGCGTCGGTGGTCATCCGCAGCCGCGGCACGCAAGAGGCGCTGGTGGTCGCCATGCTCGTGGCCGCGGTCGGGGCCGCCGGTGCGTACGTGGCGGTGCGCACGCCACGGGGCTTCGCCGCCGCGATCGGCGTGATCGTCGGCGTCGGCCTGCTCGTGCCGGCGAGCCCGACGCAGTTCCAGGCCCGGACCTTCTACGGCGTCCACCGCGTCTACGAGGACCGGGCGAACGGTGGCCGTCACGTGCTGCTCAACGGCAGCACCGTGCACGGCATGGAGTACGTGGAGGGCCCGACGGCCGGGCAGCCGCACCTACTACCACCCCACCGGCCCGATCGGGCAGTGGTTCGCCGCTCATGAAGGCGACGGGCCTCGCCGGATCGGCGTGGTGGGCCTCGGCTCCGGCACCCCGGCCTGGTACGGGCGGTCCGGCGACGCAATGGCCTTCTATGAGATCGACCAAGCGGTGGTCGACATCGCGCAGCGACCCGACCTGTTCACCTTCCTCGACCGGTCGGCGGCCGACGTGCGGGTGGAGGAGGGCGACGGTCGCCTCCTCCTGACCGACGAGACCGGGCCGCGAGCCGACGCCTTGGTGGTAGACGCGTTCTCGGGCGACTCCATCCCGGCCCACCTCCTCACCGACGAGGCCGTCGGCCTCTACCTCCGACGCATCCGCGACGACGGTGCCCTGGTGTTCCACATCTCGAACCGCTTCTTCGACTTCAGCCCCGTGGTGGCCCGCCTGGCGGCCAACCACGGCCTGGTGGCCTATGAGTCGTTCGACGCCTCGACGGCCGCCGAATCAGCCCAGGGCAAGCTCACCTCCACCTGGGTCGTGCTGGCCCGCAGAGGGGAGGACACCGGCGTTGCCGGGCGGCCGGGATGGGTCCGCCTGGGTGATGGCGGCGACACGCCACTGTGGACCGACAACCGGTCCGACCTCCTTCGCCTCCTGCGCTGGTAAGCATCGGGTTGCCGTTCGCTCACGAAGGACCACCCATGCCCGCTCCCGGGATGCACTCCGGATCGCCCACCGACGACGCCCTCAACCTGGCCATGTCCGAACGGGCCCGCCCGCTCTACGAGGCAGTGATCGACTTCATCGCCGCCGAGGTGGAGCCCATGACCGCCGAGTTCTTCCGCCTCGGCCAGGGACGCACCGAGCGGTGGGGCTACGGCGAAGGCCAGCTGGAGCTGCTCGAGGAAGTGAAGGCCAAGGCCAAGGACCAGGGCCTGTGGAACTTCTTCCTGCCCGACGCCGAGACCGGCGAGGGGCTCTCCAACCTCGACTACGCCTACATCGCCGTCGAGTTGGGCAAGAACCCGTTGGCCTCGGAGTGCCTCAACTGCTCGGCGCCCGACACCGGCAACATGGAGGTGCTCGAACGGGTCGGCACCCCGGAGCAGAAGAAGGAATGGCTCGAACCCCTGCTGGCCGGTGAGATCCGCTCGGCCTTTGCCATGACCGAGCCCGACGTGGCGTCGTCGGACGCCAAGAACATCCGCTGCCGGGCCGTGCTCGACGGCGACGAGTGGGTGATCGACGGCGAGAAGTACTACATCTCCGGCGCCGGTGACCCTCGCTGCAAGATCATGATCGTGATGGTGCAGACCAGCCCCGACGGACCGCTCCACCGCCGCCAGTCCCAGATCCTGGTGCCCATGGACTCCCCAGGGGTGGAGATCCTGGGACCCATGCACGTCTTCGGCGAGGACGATGCCCCCCACGGCCACATGCACCTGCGCTTCACCGACGTGAGGGTGCCGGCGGCCAACATGCTCCTGGGCGAGGGCCGGGGCTTCGAGATCTCCCAGGTCCGACTCGGCCCCGGCCGCATCCACCACTGCATGCGCTCCATCGGTGCCGGCGAGCGGGCGCTGGAGCTGATGGTGCGCCGGGGCCTCAACCGGGAGGCCTTCGGCAAGCCCCTGGCCCGCCTGGGCAAGAACACCGAGGTCATCGCCAAGGCCCGCATCGAGATCGAGGCCATGCGCCTCATGGTGTTGCGCGCCGCCAAAGCCATGGACGTAATGGGCAACGTAGAGGCCCGGGTTTGGGTCAGCGCAGTGAAGGCCATGGTGCCCGAGCGGGTCTGCCGCATCATCGACGAGGCCATCCAGATCCACGGGGCCACCGGCATCTCGCAGTGGACGCCCCTGGCCGCCATGTACGCCGGCCAGCGCACCCTCCGCCTGGCCGACGGCCCCGACGAGGTCCACTGGCACGTCGTCGGCCGAGCCGAGCTCACCCGCTACGAAGACGACCACGACCCGTCCCCCCGTCCGGGATCGACAGACACCGGGAGCGGCTTCTCCGGCCCCTCCTGACGCCCGAAACCACGAACTGGTTCGGAATGTGGTCGATCCCGCGGCCGAATCCGGCCCAGTTCGCCTAGCGACGCTCGGTCAGGCGTTGCGGGGGAGGTCGGAAAAGGGGGTGTTCTTGGCCGGGCCCGGCTCCTTGGGGAGGCCGAGGACGCGCTCGCCGATGATGTTGCGCTGGATCTGGTCGGTACCGCCGTAGATCGGCGGGGCCTGGGCGTAGAGGGCGGTGGTGGTGACGGCGGGGAGGAACGGGTTGCCCGTCGCCTCGTCGAGCACCTCCTGGGCTCCGGGCTCGTAGGCGTGGAGCATGCCCTGAGCTCCCACGATGGCCAGGCCGACATCGCGCTGGAGGCGGACGATGTTGCTCATGGAGAGCTTCGAGATGTTGCCCATCCCGGCGATGTCGCCACCCGCGCTGCGCACCGCCTTGAGCCGCTCGTTGTTGTACCGGCCGATCTCGCCCAGGGTCACCAGCCGGGCCAGGTCCTGGCGCACCACCGGGTCGGCGATCGCGCCGTTGCCCTTGGCCAGCCCGATGAGCAGCGAGGCCATGCCACCACCCGAGCGGTCCTCCTTCTTGGACCGTTTCTTTGCACCGGGCTGCTGCCCATTGGCGCCATCAGCCGACGCGGTGCGGGCCTTGGGGGCGAAGTCGCCAGCGCGTCGGCCGAGGTTGCCGGCGACGGTGCCCGGCGTGGCCCCGCCGAGGCCTCCGCCGCTGCCGCCGGCGCCCAGGCCCGCCCGCTCGTGGCCCAGCGTGGTGTTGGCCACCGCCCACCCGTTGCTGCGATCGCCGATGATCGCCGAGTCCGCCACCCGAGCCTCGGTGAGGAACGTCTCGTTGAACATGGCGTGGCCGGTCATCTCCCGCAGGGGACGGACCTCCACGCCGGGCTGGTGCATGTCGATGGCGAAGTAGGTGATGCCTTGGTGCTTGGGAGCATCGGGTTCGGTACGGACGATGAGCATCCCGAGGTCGGCCGTCTGGCCGAGCGAGGTCCACACCTTCTGGCCGTCGACGATCCACTCGTCGCCGTCACGTACCGCCCGGGTGGTCAGACCGGCCAGGTCGGAGCCGGCGCCGGGCTCGCTGAAGAGCTGGCACCAGCCCGCTGGCCGGTGACGATGTCGCGGACGTAGGTGTCGACCCGCTCCGGCGAGCCGTGGTCGGCGATGGTGGGTCCGGCCAAGAGGAGGCCGAGCCCAGCGGGTGCGCCCAACGCGCCGAAGTCGGCGATCTCCTTCTGCACCTGCACGGCGAGGCTGCGGGCCAGCCCCCGACCGAAGGCCGTGGTGGGAAGGGTGGGCGCCGCCCATCCGGCCAGGCCCAGCCGTTCCCACCACTGGGCCACGGTGAGGTCGGCGTCCCAGTTGTCCTCCAGCCAGCTTCGCAGCTCGTCGACGAGCTCGTCGCCGGAGGTGGTTGCGTCGATCGTGTCGGTCATGTCGTCCCCTGGTGAGCCCGCTTCGTGGTCGGGCAGCTCGGTTTGGCTCCGAGAACCTACCGGGGAACGCCAAAGAGGTCACGGGCCGTAGGCGCCGTGACCTCTGGTGTCGGTCGCTCGACCGTTCGTTGCGACCTCAGGTGCGGTCGGTGTCTTCCTTGGCCACGACCACGGGGCGCTCGCCGACCTCAGCCGCAGCGGCAGCGTCTTCCTTGTCGGCCACCAGCACCGGTGGGGTGGTGTCGCCGTCGGTGCCCTTCTTGAACTCGCTCTGGGCCTCACCCAGTGAGCGAGCCAACTTGGGAAGCTTGGACCCGCCGAAGAGGACCAAGATCACGACGAGGACGATGATGAGTTCGGGTGCTCCGAGGCCAGCCATGCCCGATGTCCGGAGCCACCGCCTACCCCGGATGACGACCGGCCCGGTGCCTGCGGGCACATAGCCCGGTGGGCCGTAGCGGGCCTGCGACGTGAGCAGCGTCAGGTGGGGCGGGTGGGGGGAGAAATCAAGACGGTGGATTGGTGATGGCGCCGGTCTCGGCGCCCTGCACCAGCCTGGCGAACTTGGCCAGCACGCCGCGGGTGTAGCGGGGCGCCAGCGGCGCCCAGCCCTGTCGCCGCGTCGCCAACTCGGCTTCTCCCACCAGCAGGTCGATGGCCAGGTCGCGCACGTCGATGCGGATGCGGTCGCCGTCGCGCACGAAGGCGATGGGACCGCCGTCGGTCGCTTCGGGAGCCACGTGGCCGATGCAGAAGCCCCACGTTCCCCCGCTGAAGCGACCGTCGGTGACGAGGGCGCAGTCGGCGCCACGCCCGGCCCCCTTCATGGCACCGGTGACGGCCAACATCTCGCGCATGCCGGGCCCGCCCTTGGGGCCCTCGTAGCGGATGACCAGCACCGTGCCGGGGACGATCGAGCCGGCCAGGATGGCAGCCATGGCGGCGTCCTCGCCGTCGAACACCCGGGCCGTGCCCTCGAATCGCATCTGCTCCTCGCTGAGGCCGGCCACCTTGACCACCGATCCCTTCGGGGCCAACGATCCGGTCAACACGTTGAGCCCGCCCTCGGGGTGAATCGGCGCGTCGAGGGGGTGGACCACCACGCCGTCCGGGCGGGGCGGGGCCAGGGCGGCCAGGTTCTCGGCCATGGTCTTCCCGGTGACGGTGAGCACGTCGCCGTGGAGGAGGCCGGCAGCCAGCAGCTCGGCCATCACCACCGGCACGCCACCGATGCGGTCGAGGTCGCTCATGTGGAACTTGCCACCGGGCTTCATGTCGGCGATGTGGGGAACCTTGGCGGCGATGCGGTTGAAGTCGTCGAGGTGCAGGTCGACCTCGGCCTCGTTGGCCATCGCCAACAGGTGCAGCACCGCGTTGGTGGACCCACCGAGCGCGGAGGTGACGGCGATGGCGTTCTCGAACGCCGGCTTGGTCATGATCTGACGGGAGGTGATGCCGAGGCGCAGCAACCCGACCACCGCCACACCCGCTCGCCGGGCGTCGCCCTCGCGCCGCTCGTCGACTGCGGGCGGCGATGCCGAGCCAGGGAGCGACATGCCGATGGCCTCGCCGATGGAGCTCATGGTGTTGGCGGTGAACATGCCGCCGCACGCCCCCTCGCCGGGGCACGCCGTGCGCTCGATCTGTGAGAGCTCTTCGTCGCCGATGGTGCCGAGGGCGTGGGCGCCCACCGCCTCGAAGACGCTGGTGATGTCGGTGGCGGCGCCGTGGTGGTCGCCCGGCAGGATCGAGCCGTTGTAGACGAGAACGCTGGCCAGGTCGACGCGCGCCGCAGCCATGAGCATGGCCGGGATGGACTTGTCGCAGCCGGCCAGGCCCACGAACCCGTCGAGGCGCTCGCCGAACACCACCGTTTCCACCGAGTCGGTGATGACCTCGCGGCTGACCAGCGAGGCCCGCATGCCCTCGTGGCCCATGGAGATGCCGTCGCTGACGGTGATGGTGCCGAACTCGAGCGGGAACCCACCGCCGTCGCGCACCCCGTCTTTGACGTGGGTGGCCAGCTTGCGCAGGGTCATGTTGCACGGCGTGATCTCGTTCCAGGCCGAGGCGATGCCGATCTGGGGCTTGTCCCAGTCGTCGTCGCCCATGCCGACCGCCCGCAACATGGCCCTCGCCGGAGCCTTCTGCGGACCGTCGGTGACGTCGCGGCTGCGGGGCTTCACGTCGACCGGCGTGGCTGGGACGTCGCTCATGGGCCGAAGCTACCCGTCACCCCCCACGGCTTCCGCAGCGATTCGGGCCGCTCGACCAAGGCGCGTGCAGTTCACACCGATATGCGGCCACAACTGCACGCGGCTGCGGGTCAGGGGGTGGCCTCGTCGAAGAGTTGGCGGGCGGCGGGGTAGTTGGCCTTGCCATTGGCGGCGCGGGGGACCACGTCGACCGCCACGACCTGGCGGGGGAGCTTGTACGAGGACAGCTCGGTCCGGAGGTCGTCGACCAACGCGGCACCGTCGACGGACAACGGACCCGCAGGTGCGTCCGCCCCGGCACCTGGCGACGCGACCGCCGAGACCACCGCCACCACCCGCTGGCCGAATCGGTCGTCGGCGACGCCGAACACCAGCGCGTCCTCGACGGTCGGATGGCGCTTGAGCGCCTCCTCGACCTCTTCGGGGAACACCTTCTCGCCGCCGGTGTTGATGCACTGCGACCCGCGACCCAACAAGGTGAGTGTCCCGTCGACGTCAACGGTGGCCCAGTCGCCCGGGAACGCATAACGGACGCCGTCGACCTCCCGGAACGTGGCCGCCGACTTGGCCTCGTCGCCGAAGTAACCCACGGCAGCGGCGCCGGGCACGGCCACCACGCCGCCCTCACCCGAGCCGGGTCCGACCTCGCGGTCACCGGCGGCGAACACCTTCACGCCGGGGTTGGGCGTGAACCGCCCGGTAGCTGCGGGACGGTCCTTCGACGAGTACGAGATGCCCATGGTGCCCTCGGTGGCGGCGATGAAGTCGAGGATCAGGGCGCCGGGCAGGTGGCCGTGCATCCCCTGTTTCACCTCGGTGGAGAACATGGCGCCCGACGACAGGATCACCAGCAACGACGACAGGTCCCTCGTGCGACCCTCGTCGAGGCCGCGCAGCAGCGGCCGGGCAAAGGCATCGCCCACCACCGTGAGGCTGAGCACCGACTCGCGCTCCACTGCGTCCCAGACCTCGGCCACGTCGAGGCCTCGGCCGACGAGCAGCACGATCGTGCCGCCAAAGGTGAGCGAGGGGAACGTGCCGATGGCCAGTCCGGTGGCGTGCATGAGCGGGCAGGCCGGCAGGCCCACCAGTCGGCGCCCCTCGTCGGCGAACCGCCGGGCGAGCGGAGCGACCTCGGCGGGATCGGTGACCGCCGCCTCGCCGACCATCGGTGGGGCCGAGGTGAGGATGGCATCGAGCGCCGGCCCGATCGGCGACATGACGCCCTTGGGCATGCCCGTGGTACCGCCGGTGTAGGTCATGGTGATGTCGTCGCCGCTGCGCTCGATGCGCGGCGCCAGCTGGTGGGTGGCGATCAGATCCTCGTACGGCGTGGCACCCGCGGTCCGCTGACCACCGTCGGCGGGAGCGCCGTCGTCGACCTCCACCCAGAGCCGGACGCTGGGGACGCGGTCACGGATGCGGGCCACCCGATCGCCCAGGCTCGAGTGGTACACGAGCACCTCGGCGCCGGCGTCGTGCAGCAGGTAGAGGAGCTCCTCGTCGAGGTACCGATAGTTCACGTTGACCGGCACGGAGCGGAGCTTCAACGCGGCGAAGTAGGTCTCCAGGTACTCCGGCGAGTTGTAGAGGTACTCGGCCACCTTGGACCCGGGGCCCACGCCGGCGGCGGCGAACGCGGCAGCCAGCCGGGCGCTGCGGTCGTCGAAGTCGGCCCAGGTCCGGCGGACATCGCCCTGGACGATCGCCACCCGCTCCCCGACCACGTCGGCCACCGACTCCCACACCGTGGCGAAATGCCGTTCCATGGCCCGAACGTAGGCCAGCCTTCGGCCGACCGCTGGGCGGAGCGGCGTGCCAACCCGACCCGTCTGCCGTCCGCCCAGCCGCAATCTCGTTCTCCTTGTGGATCTGGTCGACCGTCGACCCGCATCACAAGGAGAACCGCACCGCCCCGACATGCAAGGGCCCGGCAGCGAGGCCCAGGTCAGGGTTCGCGGAGGACGACGCGTTCGAAGAGGGCGGCGGTCCGCTCGGCGATCGTGGTCCAGTGGTAGTCGGCTTTGCGGGCAACGGCTGCGGTACGGGCGGCATCGAGGACTTCTGTGGTGAGGGCGTCGATGGCGGCGGTGATCGAGGCGGTCGTGTGTCCGACGGGAATGCCGGCGGCGCCGAGGTGCTCGGTCAGGTAGGCCCAATCCGAGCAGAGGGCGGGCATGGCCAGGCCGACGGTGTCCGAAGCCGTGCCGGTGGCCAGCATCTCGCCGTCGGGGTCGAAGACCAGCGCCAGCACGTCGCAGGCAGCCAGCCGAGCGGCGTAGGTGGGCCTGTCGACCATGGCGTAGAGCTCGGCGATGGCGACGCGGGGATCGTCCGGCACGGTCTCGGCACCGCTCAGCGACCAGCACACCAGCTCGATGTCGCTGCGTCCGCTGGCGGCCACCGCGTCGAGGACCTCCTGCACCCGCTTCTCGGCGCGCGGTGCGCCCACCATCCCGATCCGCAGCCCAGTGGGGGCCAGGCCCAGTCGACGCTCGGCATCGGCCCGTGGGGGCAGGCCGGCCCGGTCCCACATGGCGCCGTAGTGGCCGTGGGGGATCACCTCGTGGCGGGTGTGCGTCCCGAACGCGTACCGGTCCCGCATGCGCTGCTGGCCCCAAGCGCTGTGATGGATCACGGCGTCGGCAGCCGCCGCCCAGGCGGCGTAGATCGGGTCGTAGGTCTCGGCCCGCTTCTCGTGAGGGGTGAGGTTGTGGGCTGTCCACACGACCGCCACGTCGTGGTCGGCCAGCTCGGTGATGATCGCCCGGTGGGCGTCGAGGTCGTCGAACGCCACCCACTCCGGCCAGTGCAGGTGGAGCAGGTCGATGTCGCTGAGCCGGTCCGACGCACGACCCTCCCACCCCACCGGCGAACGGCGACCGACCACGCCGTGCTCGAGCATCGGACGGTAGAGCGACCGGTCGTAGTGGTGGCCGTGGGCGGTGGACCCGACCTGGAGGACAGGCGTGACCCGCGCCTCGTACCGGATCTCCTTCGCCGGCTCGAGGTCGATCTGGTGGACGCGGGCGAGCTCCGACCACGAGCTGCGCCACTCGTGCAGGCCCCCGACGTCGACGACGGTCGACTGGTGCGCACCGTCGCCCTGCCACTCCACCCGCAGCGACCGGTCGGCCACCTCGGCGACGGCCACGCTGACAGCGCGCGGCGGCTGCTCGAAGGTGAGATGGTCGCGCAACACGATCGTGCGACCTTCCACGGAGAGCTCCGCGGCGCGGGTGGCGGCCAACGCCGCGCCAGGGTCGGCGCCATCCAGGCCGCGACCTGACACGGGGAAACCGTCCCAGCGGGCCGTGACCTTGCCCGGCTCATGGGTGACCGAGGTCGGGAGGCCGCCGGCGGTGTAACGCTTCAGACCGTGGGCCACGAGCGGGGTCCACGTCGGCAGATCGCGGTCCACCGGTACCTCCCACGTGCCGGGCTGGAACAGGGCCGGGAGGTAGTGGCTGCGGGTGGTGCCCACGAACGGGACCACGAAGTCGGCCCCGTGGCTGCGGTGGGCCCACACGCCTGCGGAGCGGTCGTCCTCGAAGGCGATCCACCGGTCGCCGAGCGGGTAGGCCTCGGCGACCGGTGCGGTGGTGACGTCGGCCGTCACCCGAGCGAGGGCGCCGGCCGACCAGGCGATCTTGCCCAACAGGTCGAAGGTGAGCTGCAGCCGCCGCTCGGGACCCCGGTACGAGTCCTGGGCCCGGTGCGAATGGGCGCGGGTCACGCCGTCGCTGTCGAAGCCGGCCATCAAGGTGTCGGCGGCGTCGGCGGCCCGCCGCAGCCAGATCGCCTCCCGACCGGCGGCGTGGCCCTCGGAGAGGGCGAAGGCCGCCAGCTCCAGGGTCAGGGCGGCGGCCAGGTCACCGGTGGAGCGGCCCCACGGCACGGCCGACCCGTCGCGGGATCCGACGGCCAGCACCAGGTCGAGCGCCTTGGTGAGGCCGTCGCTCCACAGTGGACCGACCCGGTCGGCCAGCGGCTCGGTGAAGAGCCACACGTCGGCGGTGTAGATGTCGTAACGGCCGATCCGGTCGTTGGAGTCGTCGAGCGCACGACGGGGGTTGGCGCCTAGTACCCGCTCGACGCGGGCCACCAACTCGTCGAGCCTGGTGGTGTCGGTCACCAGTCCGAGGCGGACCCGGCCGAGTTCGCAGCGGGCCAGCACCCCGGCGTAGTTGCGGGGCAGGACCTTGGCATCGAGCAGCTCGAGCCAGTCGGAGCTGTCGACGGCGACCGCCACCTGCTGCACCTGGGCGTTGGTGAGCCCGACCAGCAGCGGGTTGGCTTCGAACGGACCGTGGCGCAACAGCACCTCGGCGATCCGGTACGAGAAGAAGGTGTGGGTGGACGGTCCGTCGACCTCGCCGAGCAACCGGTTCAAGATGGCGTCGACCGGTTCACCGGCGATCGACGCGACGCCGGCTGCCGCCAGGTGGTGGATCGTGAAGCACACGTCCGCACGCACGTCGGCGCCCACTAGGTGACCGCCAAAGGTGCGCGGGATCCGCCACCTCGGGAGGTGGCTGCGCTCGGCTGCTTCGAGCGTGTCGATGGTGAAGGTCGTGAGCCGCTCCGCCAACGCGGCGGCCGTGGTCGTCACGGGGGACCGTCCGGGACTGGTCCGCCGCTGACGTCGTCGACCGAGCTCAGAACCGCGTCCCCCATGCGTGGGGACTGTAGGGGCGGCCGCCAGACGACGAGCCCAGAACGGGCGGAGGGGCGGTCAGCACATCCACTAGGTGGACGGCGACGGCCACGAGCAACGGGGCGAACGCAACGTCCCCGCACCTCGACTGATCGGCGCAGGGCCAGCAGCACGACCCTTGGCCTCGAGCTGAGGCGCGGCCGTCGGAGGCCAGACCCTTCGTCAGGACACGAGTCGATCCGTCTACCTCTGAGCTTGAGAGGAGGCCGGCCGGCGGTCCGCCAGACTCGGCCGATGAGCACGCCGCCGGCCGCCGGGCCGTCCCAGCAGTCGATCGTCACCTTGGACCTCGAAGGGGTGCTGGTACCCGAGATCTGGGTGGCGGTCGCCGAACGGACGGGCATCGATGCCCTCCGTCGCACGACTCGCGACGAGCCCGACTACGACGTGCTCATGCGGTACCGGCTCGACCTGCTGAACCGCCACGGCCTCTCGTTGTCGGTGGTCCTCGAGGTGATCGGCGGGCTCCGCCCGCTGCCGGGTGCGCTGGCGTTCCTCGACGAACTGCGGACCCGCACCCAGGTGGTGATCTTGTCCGACACCTTCGAGCAGTTCGCCCAGCCGTTCATGCGCCAGCTCGGGTGGCCCACCATCTGGTGCCACCGCCTGGAGGTGACCGATGATCACATCGCCGGCTACCGCCTGCGCATGACCGATCCCAAGCGGGCCGCCGTCCATGCGTTGCAGGGCTTGAACTACCGGGTGGTGGCGGCGGGCGACTCCTACAACGACACCACCATGTTGCTGGCTGCCGACGCAGGTTTCCTCTTCCACGCTCCCGACAACGTGATCGCCGAGTTCCCGCAGATCCCGGCGGTGAGCACCTTCGACGAGCTCCTGAGCCGGATCACCGCAGAGCTGACCTGACCCGATCGCCGGTTGTCCGCTCGTCGGTCAGGCCTGGTCGAGGAAGTCCAACACGTCGGGGAACGCCCGGGGGTCCTGCACGAAGAAGGCGTGGCCACCGTCGTAGAACTGCAGCTCGGCCTGCGGCACCCGAGCGGCGATGGCCTCGGCGTTGGCCGGCGGGGCGATGCCGTCGTAACGCCCGGCGCAGATCAGCGCAGGGCAGGTGATCTTGTCCAGGCGGTCGTACACGTCGTGGTGGCGACGGGCCTCGAGTTGCTCGACCTCGCCCCGGACCGCCTCGACGCCCTTCGGCTCCGCAGTACGTGCGCCCATGACCTCGACCAGCGCGCGGTCGCCGTCGTGAGCTGCCAGCCACTCGGGAGTGAAGCGGGTGTCGAGGAGCCGAGCCGCCAGCGGGTCCCTTTCGGCCGGGGCCATGTCGCGCAACTCGTGGAGCGGATACGACGCCCGGGCTTCACCGCCGGGGGACGTGCACAGGAGGGCCAGGCGCTCCAGCCGGTCCGGCGCGGTCACGGCCAGCTCTTGGGCCACCATGCCGCCGAAGCTGATGCCCACCACCCGGCAGGTGTCCCAGCCGACGTGGTCGAGCAGGGCCAGGGCGTCGGCGGCGTAATCGGCCATGGTGTAGGGGCCGGTCGGCGCCGACGTGAGGCCCAGGCCCCGCTGGTCGTGGGCCAGCAGGTCGAAGCGCCGCTCGAACGGGGCCAGCAACACGCCGCTGCCCGCCAGGGTCGTGCCGGAACCGTTCAGGTACAGCACCCGTCGTCCGGTCCCGTTCCGCTGGAAGTTGATCTCGATCCCGTTGACCGCAGCGATTGGCACCGGGCCATCCAACTACACCGTCGGTCGCCGCACCCGGGGCACAGCGGTCCATGGGAGAGGTTGGCCAGGACGTGACCGGAGTGGTTCCCGGTCCGAGACGCCGGCAGCGGGGCGGGACGCCGCCGGGGTCGACCACCAGGGTGGCGCCACCGGCTCGGGTACCACTCCGAGTCGCTCAGAGTTTCCTGAGACCGGCGCACGGCAGCAAACCGGACGAGACCTCGACGCCTCCGGGCGAACCGGAGGGACTGGATCAGCGCGGTACCGGGCGTCGGAACGGGTGGTCGGTGCCGATAGGAAGGACCCATGGCGTCTCCCACGTTGTCGGTGCTCGACCTGGCCATCGTCGGGCAGGGTGCCAACGCTTCCGAGGCGCTGGCTTCGTCGCTGCGACTGGCCCAGGAGGCCGAGCGCCTCGGGTTCCACCGCTACTGGGTGGCCGAGCACCACAACATGCCCGGCATCGCCAGCTCGGCGCCTGCGGTGCTCATCGCCCACCTGGCTGCCGGCACCACGACGTTGCGGATCGGTTCCGGCGGCGTGATGTTGCCCAACCACTCACCCCTGGTGGTGGCCGAGCAGTTCGGCATGCTCGAAGCACTCCACCCCAGACGCATCGACCTCGGCCTGGGCCGGGCCCCGGGCACCGACGGCCTCACCGCCGCCGCCCTGCGCCGCACCAACCGCGCTGACGGCCCCGACGACTTCCCGGGCCAGCTCGGCGAGCTGATCGGCTACTTCAATGACTCACTTCCGGTCGAGCACCCGTTCCACCGCATCCACGCCACCCCGGCACGGGGGTACCAACCGTCGATCTGGCTGCTCGGCTCCAGCGACTACAGCGCCCACTTGGCCGGCCGACTGGGGCTCCCGTTCTCGTTCGCCCACCACTTCGCGGGCGACAACACCATGGCCGCCGCCGACGTCTACCGCCGGTCGTTCATGCCCTCCGCCGAGCTCGACGAGCCCTACCTCATGCTCGGCGTCAACGTGCTGTGTGCTCCCACCGAAGCCGACGCTCGATTCTTGTCGGGCTCCTCGGCGCTTTCCATGGCTCGCCTCCGCCTGGGACGGCCCGGGCTCTACCCCACGCCCGAGGAGGCTGCGGCCCACGAGTGGACGCCTCAGGAGCGCGCCATCGCCAGCAGCTGGGGGCGCAACCACATCATCGGCACCCCCGGCCTGGTCCGCCACGGGCTCGATGAGCTGGCCGAGCGCACCGGCGCCGCCGAGCTGATGGTCACGACGATGGCCCACGGTCCCGATCCCCGAGTCCGTTCCCTGCAGCTCACCGCCGAGGCCATGGCCCTCACCGCGCCCAGCACCCCCACCCCCGCCGACCGTCCGGTGATCGTCAGCGCCTGACCCGCGCCCGTCGGTTCTCCCGACCCAGCGCCCGCTGGGACCGGCCGCTCCACCGAAAGAACCGGAGCCCGCCGTTCTCCCGACCCAGCGCCCGCTCAGACCGGCCGTCCCGCCGAAAGAACCGGAGCCCGCCGTTCTCCCGACCCAGCCCGTGTAGGCCAGATCAGCGGCGTCGGTGAGCGCCGATCCATGCCACTGCTTCGGCGACGGTCGCAACGACAGGTCCGGCCGGAGCCGGCGGGCGGTCCACCACCACCACGGGCAGTCCGAGGCGTCGGGCGGCGGTCAGCTTGGCGGCGGTGGCTGCGCCACCGCTGTTCTTGGTGACCACGGCGTCGACGCAGTGCTGCCGGAGGAGCGCCAGCTCGCTTTCGATGTCGAAGGGTCCCCGGTCGAGGACCACCGTCGCCCCGGGCAGGACCGCCGGGTCCGGGGGTTCGATCGAGCGAATCACCAACTGGACGCCGAGGAGCGACGCAAACGGTGCCAGCTCCAGGCGACCGGTGCTGACGAACACCCGGCGGGCGCCCATCGCCCGGAGCTCGACTGCGGCGGCCGCCAGGTTTGCCACGCAGTGCCATCGATCGCCGCCGACCGGGCGCCATGGCGGCCGAAGGAGCCGTAGGCGGGGGACGCCGGCGATCGCCGCCGCCTCGGAAGCGTGGCCAGGCATCTGGGCCGCAAACGGGTGGGTGGCATCCACCAGCAGGTGGTGGCCGCCGTCGCGCAGTGCGGCCACCAGTCCGTCGACGCCGCCGAACCCCCCAACCCGAACCGGGCAGGTCATGGCCGCCGGCTCGGAGGTCCGCCCGGCCAGCGAAGCCAGCACCGCCAGATCGTTGCGTTCGGCGAGGAGCGCCGCCAACTCCGCCGCCTCGGTGGTGCCAGCAAGCAGCAGCACCGACGTCGAGGTCACTGGCGAGACGCTACGGCACGCCCTGCGCTACGAACTGGGCCGGAATCTGCCGCGCCCGGCCAAAACGCCCCCACTACGTCGGGTCGGGGGGATGATGGCGGCGGAGGAGGTAGGTGTCGAACATCCAGCCTTTGCGGGCTCGGGCGTCGGCTCGCACGGCCTGGATGTGGTCGGCCACGTCGGCCAAGGGGCCGGTCACCAGGATCTCGTCGGGGCTGGAGAGGTAGGCGCCCCACCAGATGGTCAGGCCGGCGGGTTCGAGCTGGGCGAACGAGCAGGCACCGTCGAGCATCACCACCACGTTGTCAACCGTCGCCGGGTCCATGGCCAGGAGCTGGCGCCCGGTGGTGATGGTGACGGGCCCGCCGACCTGGTTGAGGGGGATGGCGAAGCGGGCGGTGAGGGCGTGAAGGCTGCTGATCCCGGGCACCACCTCGATGCGGAGGTCGAGCGTTCCCCGGGCCACCACCTGGTCGAGGATGCGGGTGGTGCTGTCGTAGAGCGACGGGTCGCCCCAGGCCAGGAAGGCCGCCACCTCACCGTCGGCCACCTCGTCGCACAGGACGTCCTCGTAGATGTCGACCCGCTGCTCGTGCCAGACGGCCACGTCGGCCTCATACGAGCCATCGCGCAACCGGCGCTCGGGGTCGCTTCGCTCCACGAACCGGTAGGCCTCGCCCTCGGTCCCGTCGATGAACCGGTCGCAGATCTGGCGGCGCAACGCCGCGAGGTCGTCGACCGCTGCCCCCTTGTCCATCATCACGATCACGTCGGCGCGGTTCAGCGCCTCGATCGCCTGCACGGTCACGTGCGACGGGTCCCCCGCCCCGATCCCGATGACCAGCACCTGCAGCGCCGGGCGGCTCACTGGGGGAGCAGGCCGGGATCGATCGGGGGGCGGTAGCCGGCCAGGTGTACGGGCAGGGCCTTGTAGCTGTTGTTGAGGTTCGAGCGGAGGCGGACGGGATAGCCGGCCAGCTCGATCTGGTCGAACGAGGCCAGCAGCTCTTCGAAGAACACCCGCCCTTCGAGCCGAGCCAGGTGCACGCCGAGACAGAAGTGCTCGGCGATGCCGAACGACAGGTGCGGGTTCGGTGATCGCCGGACGTCGAAACGCTGGGAGTCAGCGAACACGTCCTGGTCGCGATTGGCCGACGTGTAGTACATCGCCACCTTGTCGCCCTCGGCGATGGCCACGCCGCCGAGCTCGGTATCGGTCGTGGCCGTACGGCGGAAGTAGTGCAGCGGGTTGGCCCACCGCAGGATCTCCTCCACCGCTCCCGGCACCAACGTCGGGTCGGCTCGCACCTCGGCCAGCTGGTCTGGGTGCTCGAGCAGGGCCAACAGGCCCGACGACAACATGGTCTTGGTGGTGTCGTTGCCGGCGGTGACCAGCTGCACGAAGAAGCTGCCGAAGTCGACGTCGGTCATGGGGCGACCGTCGAAGTCGCCCTCGAGGATGAGGGTGGTCAGGTCGTCCCTCGGTTCCTCGAGTCGCCGCCGGCCGGCGAACTCGATGGCGTACAGAGCCATGTCGATCGACGCCGAGAAGTCGGTCTCGGTCGCGGCGCCGTCGGCTCGTGGGGGGTTGATGTCGGGGTCCTGGCCGGCGGTCTGGCGCTCGGCGAGCGTGTGGAGGAGCGCCCAGTCGGCCTCCGGCAGTCCCATCAGCCGACCCATGACCCGGGTGGGCAGCCCGGCGGTGACCTGGTGGACGAACTCGACCTCGGGACCGGCCGCGACCGCTTCGGCCATGAGGTCGCGGCAGATGGTGCGGATCTGCGGCTCGAGGCCGGCCACGACCTTGGCCTTGAACGTGTCGGCCAGCGGCCTGCGGTAGGCCACGTGCCGGGGCGGGTCCATGGCCAGCAACATGCCCCGCATCATCTCCAGGCTCTCGGGCGGGAGGTCCTCGATCACCACGCCACCGCCTTCGGCCGAGAACCGCTCCGGGTCTCGGGCCACGGTGACCACCTCGGCATGGCGTAGGACCGCCCAGAACCCGGGCTCGCTCTCCATCGCCTGCCAGGCGACCGGGGTGGAGTGGCGCAGCTCGGCGAGCGCATCGTGGGGCACACCGTCCGCGAAGGTGTTCGGGTCGGCCAGGCGCAGGCCCTCGGCCGCCGGCCGCACTGCGGTCACGAGACCAGGACGTTCGGGCGCGGGTGCCCCTCGGCCTCGCACAGCAGGTAGTAGCCCTCCAGGGTGCCTGGCCCGTCGAACACGCTCTCCACGTTGCCGTCCACGTCGAGGTTCAGGTTCTGACCGTAGATCTGGAACCACACGTGGGTGTCGTCCTCGAGCCCTTCGAGGGTGTGGACCGAGCCGGTGGGCTCGAACAGGAACGACCCGGCCCGGCTCACGTCGTCGTACTCCTGGTACCGCCAGGCGCCCGATGAGGTGTAGGCGTAGACCGGACCGGTGTGGCGGTGCCGGGGCACCACGTAGCCGGCCTGGAACACGTTCTCCACGATCCACAGCTCGCTGACTGCGTCGACGTGCACGACCTTGAGCTTGGAGCCGTCGCCGATCTCGACGAAGGGCAGGTCCCCCGAGCCGAGGTGCACGGCGGCGGGCACCGTTCCGACCGTTGGGGCGGTGGACGACCGATCGGCCGGTGCGGAGTTGCGAGCGGTCCCAGATCGGGTGGTCGATTCGGTCGTGGTCGGTTCAGCGGTGGCCATGGCGGTGGTGCCTCCAGGATGCGACTGGTGAGGTGCGCGGGGAACCGAAGCTTGCCAGACGACCCCCTGGCGGTGCGCCGGGACCGGCGCCGCCGGCGGCGGCTGGCACCATGGCTCGGTGTCGTGGCTCGAGATGGTGGCGGTGGTCGCAGCCGGCATGGCCGCCGGCAGCGTCAACGCCGTCATCGGCTCGGGCAGCCTGATCACCTTCCCCACCCTGCTCGCCGTGGGGCTCCCGCCGGTGGTGGCCAACGTCTCCAACAACATCGGGCTGGTGCCGGGCTCCGCCAGCAGCATCTACGGGTACCGTCGCGAGCTCGCCGGGCAGGGCCGTAGGGCCCGCACCCTCGCTGCGGCCTCGGCCACCGGGGGGCTCACCGGTGCCGCGCTCCTGCTCACGCTGCCGTCGGACGTGTTCGACGCCGTGGTGCCGGTGCTCGTGCTGGTCGCCTGTGCGCTCATGGTGGCCCAGCCCCGGCTCTCGGCCTGGGTGGCGGGGCGGCGCCCGGAGGGAGCCGGTGACGTGGGTGCCGTTCCGCTGGTCATCGCTTTCGCCGCCGGCATCTACGGGGGCTACTTCGGCGCTGCTCAGGGTGTGATCCTGCTCGCGATGCTGGCCGTGTTCGTGCCCGACGACCTCCGGCGTTCCAACGCTCTCAAGAACGTGCTGGCCGGCACGGTCAACACCGTCGCTGCGGTGGTGTTCATCGCCTTCGCCGACGTCGACTGGGGGGCCGCAGCGCTGATCGCCCTCGGCTCGGTCGTCGGCGGAGCGCTGGGTGCCAAGGTCGGCCGGCGCATCCCGTCTGTGGTCCTGCGGGTGGCGGTGGTGGCACTCGGCCTGGGTGTGGCCGTCCGGCTCCTGGTCACCTGAAGCCGACAACGCCATCGACCGATCTCGGACTGGTGGCGAGAACGGTGACCGCCGCTGCGCCCGGACGAGCGCAGCGGCGTCGGCAGTCCGCCCAAGAGCACCGCTGCGGTCGGGCTACTTCACCTCGACCGAGCTCTTCATGTAGTCGTGGATCTCGCAGAAGTAGGTGTAGGTGCCGGCCTCGTCGAACGTGATCTCCTTCGAATCACCCGGGGCCAGCTCGCCGGTGTCGAAGTCCTTGGGCACATCACCCTTGCTGGTGGCGGTGTGGACGGCGCTGTCCTCGTTGGTGAAGGTCACTGCGGCGCCTGCGGTCACCTCGAGCGGATCCGGGTCGTAGGCGAAGTCGACGATCGTGACGGCGTCCCCGCCGCCACCGCCTCCGCCTTCGGTGGTCTCGCTCCCTTCCGTGGTGTCGCTGCTGCCGGCCTCGGTGGTCGGTGCCGCGTCGCCACCGTCGCCGTCGCTGCTCCCGCAGCCGACCAACGCCATGGACGCCACCATCGCGACGGCGGTGAGCTTGTGTGAGAACTTCATGGTTTGCTCCGTCTCTGGGCCTTGTTCAGGCTCCGGGGTTTCGTCGAACCGGCGTCGGTCCAGCCTCGCTGATCGGGCATGGCCCCCGAACTGCTGCGACCGCCGGCCCCAGGGGAGCCGGCGGTCGCAGCGCGTTGTCGTTGCCGTGGAACCGATCTGAGTCGGAACCCCGGCGACTTGGTGGGGTCAGGCCGGGACCGCAGCGTTGTCCGTCTTGGCGAACACGTCCGGCACCGGGTACTCGCCCAATGCGAAGTGCAGGACTGCAGCGTGCTGCATGTCGATGGGCTGGATCATCGAAGCCAACGCGATGGCTCCTTCCGATGTCAGCACCGGGATCTCGTCGACGCCGCCGCCGATGGCCGCCAGGTAGGTGGCCGAGGCGATGTCCTCGAGGAGCAGGGCCAGCTTGGCCACGCCCCCGATGTCCATGACCTCTGCGAACATCTCGTCGACCGTCGCCTTCAGGTCGGCGGGAGGCTCGGTGACCTCGGGCTCGCCGGCCTCGGTGAGCACACCGTTCCACGCGTCGAGCGCGGCTTGGTGGTGGGCCATGGCCGTGGTGGCGAACTCGCCCACCGCCGGCGGGACCTCGCCAAGGTCACCGGTCCCGGCGGCTTCGAGCGCTGCCATGTAGGTGTTCACGGCCAGGACCTCAAGGCTGGCAGCAAAGGCTCCGACCACCAGGTCGGTGTTGCCGCCGCCGGGGGCCGCGGTGGTCGTGGTGCTGTCGGCGCCACCTTCGGTGGTCGTGGTGCTGTCGGCGCCACCTTCGGTGGTGGTAGTGGTGGGATCGTCGCCGCTCGCAGTGGTCGGCGAGTTGCCGCCCTCGTCGTCGCTCCCGCAGGCCGCCAGGAAGGCGGCGGCGCTCAAGGCGCCGGCGGCACCGAGGAAGCCTCGGCGGTTGAGGCCCCGGCGTGCTGCCGATTCGGGTTCCCTGCTGTCGGTCATGACGGTGATGTCAGTGGTATCGATGGGATCGCTCACTGGATCGCTCCTTCCTCGGGTGGGCTGGCCATCTCGGTGCCCTCGAAGGGTTCCGGGAAGGCGACGCTGCCGGCGGCTGCCGGCAACATGGCAAGATCGGTGGGGATGGCGATGAGGGCCGCTCCGGCTTCGCCGCCGCCCAAGAGGGCACCCACGGCACGGAGGGTGGCCAGGTGCTGGGCCTCGACGCCCATGACGCTGGCCATGGCGGCCTTGGAGTCCATGTCCTCCAGGAGCGACATGTTGGCGACGTAGGTCTGGGTGGCAACCGTCTCGAGGGCGGTGGCCAACTCGACCACCTTGGCCGGGTCGGTGAGCGTGGGCAGCATGTCGTCGACGACCGTCTGGTACTTGGGGTTCGTCTCCATCTGCTCGGTGCCACCAAGGGCCTTGGTCAGGGCTTTGAACGCATCACCGTGCTCTTGGTGTTGCATCATGGTCGTCTCGGCAAAGGCCTTGACCGTGGCGTTGCCATCGGCGATGAACGGAAGGGTCAGGGCGGCGCCGTAGGTGGCGACGGCCAGGTTCTCCAGCGACGAGGCCGTCTGCAGGATCTGCACGTCGACACCGCCATCCTGAGCGCTGGCGGGGGCGGCGACGAGGCCGGCCAGGGCGGTGCCGAAGGCACCAGCGATGACACCCCGGGCTGCGAAGGCGCCGATGCCCAGGCCACCGTTGCGGAGCGCCTCGCGGCGGCCCATGTTGAACCGGGCCAGGGCATCGAGGTCGATGCCGTCCTTGCGGCGGTCGGCCCGCAGGTCAACAAGGTTGCTGACGTGGCCGTCCATGTCTCGCAAGGCATCGCCCTGCAGATCTTGGGATTCCACGATCAACTCGCGGAGCCCCCGTTCGTCGATGGTCATCGGTTCCTTCTCCCTGGTGGACTTCGGAACATGGCGGGCGCTGTAACCCCGGGGAGGGGACAGGTGCTCGTCATGTGCCCACCGGTCGCAACGAGTCGGTTCCGGTGGATGCCCGATGTTCGACACCAGGCCGGGACGCGGATGTCCCCGTCTCTTCCCCAATTGTTGGGACAACCGCCGCTCCACGTGGCCCACAGCCTTCGAGGCTCGCCCCACGCCTACATGCGACCCAACACCGTGGTCGAGGGCAACGTGGCCCGCTCGGTGCGCGACGCAGCCCGGTACTTCGACGTGTGCGCCGGCGTGGATGCCTACGACCCCTCGTCGCTGCCGTCGGCCGGCGGCTGGGAAAAGGCCCTCGGGACCCACGACCTGCGCGGTCGCAAGATCGCCGTGGTTCCCCGACCTGGGCGGCGTCACCCTCGAACCGGGGGTGGAGGATCGCATCCGGGCCGAGGCCGCGGCGCTGGTGGTTGACCGTCCGGGCGGTCAGCCGCCGAGGGCGTCTCTGACCCAGCGGCCGACGGGGCCCGGTTGCGGCGCCTGGTAGCCGTCGGGCACGGCGGCGGGCACATGGGTCGCGGCCGCCGTCAACACCTCGTGGATGGTCGGGTTCACCAGGGCGACTTGTCCCACCACGACGGTGGGCACCGTCTCGTTGCCGCGTGCAATCGAGCGGACCGTCGCGGCGGCCACGGGGTCCTCCCAGATGTTCACCAGCCGGTGGGGTACCGCGGCTTGATCGAGCTGGCGACGGAGGCCGGCGCAGAACCCGCACGCCGGCCGCCAGAACACCACGATCTCCTCGTCGGCGCAGGGTGCGCCGCTGCCGGAGTCGCTGCCGGGCCCGGTCCCGCCGTCGGTGTCGTCCATGGTTCAACTGAACCTCATCGCGGGCTCGATGCTTCCCACTGCCACATCGCGACCATGACATCCGCAGCCACCAGGCGATCCGTACAATGCATGCACCCACGCCGCCAACCCCACGGGCCGCTGTGACCATCACGTCAACCCCAGTGCTGCGAACGCTCGTCATCGAGCAGGAGCGGACACCTCTCGAAGCCCTGACCCGGGTCATCGAGGCCGAGCCGGACCTGTGCTGCGTTGGTTCGGGTTGCGATTCGCAAGCCGGCGACGACCTCGGTCCCGCCGACGTCGACGTCGCCCTGCTCGGCGCGCAGGTCCCCGGTATCGATGTGGTCGCCGTTGCCTCACTCACTCGAGCTCGCTTTCCTCAGGCCCGGCTGGTCGTGCTGTCGGGCTACGTCGACCACGAGCTGGCCGATGCCGCCGCCACCGCCGGCGCCGACGCGGTGGTCGATACGTCGATATCGCTCGACGACCTCTTGTACGTGCTGCGCACCGGCACCGTTCGCGACGCCGGACCGGGAACGACGCCCACCCACGGCCGAGATCACCACAGTGGGAAGCTGGCCGAGGACCTGGGCATCACGCCTCGCCAGTACGAGGTCCTCCGGCACCTGGCCAAGGGACACAGTGCGGACCAGGTCGCCCGCTCGCTGCAGATCAAGGTGGCCACCTGCCGGGACCACATCAAGGCCCTGCACCGCGTGCTCGACTGCTCCAGCACCACCGAGATGGTGGTGGCCGGCAGCCGCCTGGGCCTGCTCCCCGAGTTGAGCCGCCCCTACCGCTGAGTGCACGGCCGGACCATGCCGCATCGGGTCCACCCGTCGGCGAGTTTTGCCCTTCGATCAGGTAGGCGAGCCGGCCGGTGGGGGCGACCGGCGAAGACCGTCACGCACCGCGACGGCGGCGGCCAACACCACGAAGGTGGCGATGGCGATGAGCACGATGGTGCCCCCCGACGGCGTGTCGGCGTAGAACGACGTGCCGACGCCCAGGACCGAGGCGACCGTTCCCACGATGGTGGCTACGACCACGGTGGAGCGGAAGCTCCGGGTGACGAGCTGCGCGGTGGCGATCGGGATGACCATGAGGGCGCTGATCAAGAGCAGCCCGACGACCCGCATCGACACCACGACGGTGACCGACGTGACCACCGCCAGCACCAGGTTCAACCGCAGGACCGGGAGCCCGGAAGCCCGGGCGTGCTCCTCGTCGTTGCTCACGGCGAACAGGTAGCGGCCCAGGCCGAGCGTCACCGCCAGCACGGCCACGCTGAGGGCCCCGAACACCCGGAGGTCGCCGACCGTGGTGGTGGTGATGGCGCCGAACAGGTAGGCGTCGAGGTTCACGGTGGTGCCGGGAGGGGCCTGCGACACGATGACCACGCCACCGGCGATACCGCCGTAGAACAACACGGCCAGGGCGACGTCGCCGCTGGTGCGGCCCCGCGCCCGGATCAGCTCCACCGCCGCCGCCCCGATGACGGCCGCGACCAGCGCGGTCAGCACCGGCGTGGTCGAGGTGACCAGCCCCACGGCCACCCCGGTGAGGGCCACGTGTCCCAACCCGTCGCCGATCAGCGACAGGCGACGCTGCACGAGGTAGACGCCCACCGACGGCGCGGTCAGGCCGACCAACAACGCGGCGAGGAGAGCTCGTCGCATGAACGCGTACCGCAGGACCTCGATCTCCATCAAGAGCCGATCCCTTCGAGGCCCAGGCCCGAACCTCGCCGGGGCGGGTCGCCGTGGTGGTGGTGCCAATCGTCGTCGTGCTCGTCGGGCGCCTCGCTGGCTGGGCCGTCGTGCACGACCTTCCCGGCCCGCAGGGCGAGGGTGCGGGTGACGAGGGGCTCGGCCGGTCCCAGCTCGTGGGTGATGAGGACGATGGTCGTGCCCCGCCCGGCCAGGTCGGCCAGGCTGGCAGCCAGGGCTGCCTGGTTGGCACGGTCGACGCCGGCCGTGGGTTCGTCGAGCACGAGCAGGTCCGGCGCCGACGCCATGGCCCGGGCGATCAGCACCCGCCGCTGCTGGCCACCGGACAGCGTCGACATGGATGCCCGCGCCGCGTCTCCCAGCCCCACCGCCTCGATCGCACGGGCCACGGCCTCCTTGTCGGCAGTGTCGGGCCAGCGGAAGGGCCGTACCCGGTTGAGCAGGCCCGAGGACACCACCTCGCGGACGGTGGAGGGGATGCCGCCGGCGACGGTCTGACGCTGGGGCACGTAGCCGACGCGGTGCCAGGCCTCGAACTGGTGGCGCTCGACCCCGAAGAGCTCGACCGATCCGCGTTGCACCGCCGCCAGGCCCAGCAGACCCCGGACCAGGGTCGACTTGCCCGACCCGTTGGGACCGAGCAGGCCGACCACCTCGCCGGCGGCGATCTCCAAGTCGAGGCCGGCCACGACCGCGCGGCCCTCATAGCCGATGTCAGCGTCGCGGAAGGCGACGATCGGAGGGGTCACGGCGGTCAGGGGCAGGGCTGGCCGGCCTGGAGGTTTTCGAGGTTGGACCGCATGACCTCGAGGTAGTCGTCGCCCTGGGATTCGTCGGTGAGTCCTTCGAGCGGGTCGAGCACGGCGATCCCGGCGCCGACCTCGTCGGCCAGCGTCTCGGCCACCTCGGGGTTCACCAGGGTCAGGCCGCCCGAAGGGCTCGCCTCTCCGAGCTCGGAGCCGCAGCCCACCAGGCCCCACAAGCCAACCACCAGCGCGGCGGCGACGGGAATGGCACAGCGACGCATCCCCGATGGTCGCTGAAAATGAGAGTGATTGTCAAACTCATCTGTGTCCAGGAAGCCGATCGGATGTCTTGCGTTGGAGGGTGGAGCGCCCGGTGCCTGCCCGTTCTCGGGACCACGCCACGCCGGTCGCCCGACGGTCGGCCGGTGACCGGCGGGATCGCTCTGGTCAGCCCGAGGAGCGGTCGGGAGCGGGTGACGGGTCGGTGTAGTACGGCCGGCCGACCTTCTCCCACTCCTCGTACAGGTCGAAGAACGGCTGGCCGAACGGGTCCTGGCCCCGCAGCGGCATGGCCGACCGCCGGATGGTGAAGTCCCACGGTGCCAGGCGACCGGCCTCGTCGAAGTGGCGTCCGGCAGCCTCCACCTCCCCTCGCCGATGCAGGGCGAGGGCCAGACGGAACTCGGTGCGGGCCAGCTGGTCGTCGTCGGTGGGGAGCGCCTGGGCGTCTCGCACGGCGGCGTCGTCAGCGAAGGGAGCCTCGCCCCCGACCACCCACCGCTCGAGTGCGTCGAGGTGGGGCCCGGCAGGCACGCCGTGGAAGTCGACGAACTGGTCGTCGCCGAAGGCAGCCACGTTCGGTTGCACGATGCGGTCGTCCTCGTCGATCCACACCACCGTCGGCACGTTGCGGATCCCGTAGGCGTCCACGAAGCGGTGATCCGCGTCCACCATCACCGGAAAGGTCGCCCTCGCTTCGTCCACCCAGGGTTGCACCACCGCAGCGTCCTCGTCGACGGCGACGCCGATCACCTCGAAGCCGTTGTCCTGCCACCGCTCGTGGAGCTCCTGCCAGACCGGCAGGTCGTGGCGGCACCCACACCACGACGCGAACGACACCACCAGGCGCTTCTTGCCCGTGTGCTCGGCCACGCTGGTGCAGCCGCCCCCGACCGTGGGCAGCGTGATGTCCGGGGCGTCGAGCGAAGCCAGCGCTGCGCTCCTCGTGGAGGCCGGCTCGCCGATGGACACCACGCCGAGCGGCGGCTCGGCCGCCACCGGATGCCCGATGGCGCCGGCCATCGCGATCAGGTCGATCCACCCGTCCGGGCCCAGCCCGCTCCGGTCGCTCACCGGCACGCAGGCATCGGCTCGGCACAGACCCTGGGCCTTGAGCTCCCATCCGGTGGCGGCCGCCAGGTCGGCTTCGGCCACCAGGAGCCGATCGCCGTCCCGCCGGCCGCTCACCTCCACCTCCGCCGGGCCCACCACCAGAAGTGGAACGTGTTCCATTTGGGCGAGCGTACCGATGCCGGCTCGGCCGTGCTCGCAGCGCCCCGACAGCATCCTCGGCGGTCGGGACCCAGGGCGCCGATAGCTTCGCCAGGTGGCCGACGATGCGGTGCCCGACGATGCGGTGCCCTACGACGAGCTCTCGATGTTCCACGAGAACGCCGAGGAGTTCGGGATCGCCTACGACGGGCCGCCGACCGTGCGACGAGAGGCGGTCGAACTGGGCGACGGGCGGCGGCTGAGCGCGCTGGTGTGGGGCACCTCGCCACCCGAGTTGGTGCTGTTGCACGGCGGCGCCCAGAACGCCCACACCTGGGACACCTTGGCCTTGGCTCTGGCCCGTCCCCTCCTGGCGATCGACCTGCCCGGCCACGGCCACTCGGATGGCGGGCGCTCCGGCATGGCCGACCTGCGCGCCAACGCCGCCGACGTGGCCACCGCGGTCCAGGTCCTGGCCCCGGACGCGGTCGCCGTGGTGGGCATGTCGCTCGGCGGCATCACCGCGCTGGCTCTGGCCGCCGACCACTCGGACCTGGCCCGCTCGATCGTGCTGGTCGATGTCACCCCCGGTGTCGACAGCGAGAAGGCCGCGGCCGTCACTGCGTTCGTCGACGGTCCGGAGAGCTTCGCCGACTTCGACGAGCTCCTGGCCCGCACCGTGGAGCACAACCCGACCCGGACCGTCTCCTCCCTGCGTCGGGGGATCCTCCACAACGCCGAGCAGCGCACCGACGGCTCGTGGGTCTGGCGCTACGCCCGGTTCCGGTCCCCGGACGCCGCGTCGCCGGCCGAGCAGTTCCCGTCGATGTGGGACGTGGTGTCCCAGCTCACCGTCCCGCTCATGCTCGTCCGAGGAACCCGGGCGCAGTCGGTGGTGGACGACGCCGACGAAGCCGAGCTGCTTCGGCGCCAGCCATCGGCTCGCGTCGAGCACGTCGATGCCGGCCACTCCGTGCAGGGCGACCGGCCGGTGGAGCTGGCCGCCCTCATCGACGCCTTTGCCCCGGCCCCCTGAGCCCGACCTGTGTTCTGGGCCGGATTTGGCCGCAGGGAGCAGGGAGCGGCCGAACGCGCCCGGAACGGTCACTCCGGGGCGCGCCGAGACGGGCCCGGGACGGTCGACTCAGAGGTCGAAGGTGCCGGGTGACTCATCGACCCCTACCGGCCGGTCGCAGGTGGGGCACCAGGGGCGCAACTCGATGCCCGAACCGCAGAGCTGGTGGAACCGCTCCGGCGGGGTTCCTTCGGCTGCCGCGCCCCAGGCCGCCAGGGCCACCAGCGCGGTGGCCAGCTCGGCCCCACCGGCACTGAGGCGGTACGCGAAGCGCACCGGACGCTCGGAGTAGGGGGCCGCCACCACCAGGCCCTCCACCTCGAGGCGCCGGAGCCGGTCGGTGAGGATGTTGGGGGCGGCTCCCACCCGGTCGGCCAGCTCGCCGAAGCGGAGCGGGCCGTCGGCCAAGGCATCGATCACCAGCAGGACCCAACGGTCACCGACCCGGTCCAGAGCGGCTCGCAGCGCTGACGACGGCTGCGGCTCCTCTCCGGCGCGCGGTCCGCTGCGGCGCCGCGAGCGGCCGCGACGTGTGCCGGGTTCGCCGGGTCCCGCCGCCCCATCCGATTGCCGCCGTTCTGCTTCGCCCGCTGGTTGTGAGGGGGGAGCGGCCCGCGGCGACATGGTCCCCAGTCTGCCCGTCTTGTCCTCCTCCGAGCTGGTACCGTCACTTGCAAGTCGCAAGTAACCCCTCAGGAGCCCCCATGCCCAGCACCGATCCCGTCGCCGACCTGAGCACCGCCGCCCGCACCGTCTCGGCCGCCTCCGGTCCGGCCACCGTCGCCGTTGGCCGCCATGGGCGAGGCACTGGCGTGGTGGTGGCCCCCAACCGGGTCCTGACCAACGCCCACAACCTGCGCGACCGCACCACGGCGGTGACCTTTGCCGACGGTCGCCACGAGCAGGGGCGCATCGTGGGGTCGGACGCCGACCACGACCTGGTCGTGCTCGAAGTCGACACCGCCGACGCCCCCGCCCTGCCCTGGTCCGACCGGACCCTCACCCAGGGCGACGCCGTGTTCGCCGCCGGCCGGAACCTCCAGGGCCACCGGGTCACCTTCGGGCTCGTCTCGGCCGTCGACCGGGCCTTCCGGGGACCTCGCGGCCGCCGGATCAAGGGCGCTGTCGAGCACACGGCACCGCTGGCTCGAGGGTCGTCGGGAGGCCCACTGCTCGACGCCCAGGCGCGGATCGTCGCCATCAACACCCACCGCCTGGGTGAGGGCTTCTACCTGGCCCTCCCGGCGGACGACGAGCTCCGCACTCGCGTCGACGAACTCGTCGCCGGACGGTCCCTCGGTGGACGCCGCCTCGGGGTCGCCGCGGTGCCAGCCGCGGAGTCGGCCCGGATGCGCCGCCGCGTCGGCCTCCCCGAGCGGGACGGGCTCCTCGTCGCCGGCGTGTCCGAAGGGTCGCCGGCTGGCGACGCGGGCCTTGACGAAGGCGACCTCGTCGTGTCGGTGGCCGGCCAGCCGGTGACCGACGTCGACGACGTGTGGGATGCGCTCGACCGGGCGGGTGACGAGGTCGACCTGACCGTGGTGCGAGGGACCGAAGGCCGCACGATCAGGGTCGCCTTCGCCACCCCCGTCGACCGCGGCGCCGAGGAACACCCCGACCGCACCCAGCTATGAGCGCCGGGTGCGGCGGGACGTGGGGTCAGTCGACCCGCCGGACCTCCTGTATGGGCGCTCCGCGGACCTCGGTGACCACCCGGCGGCGCCCGGCGGTCTGGATCAACCCAGCCACCAACCCGATGGCCCCGGCCACCATGAGGATCAGGCCGATCATGCGCAGGTCGACGTCGTCGACCTGGTCGGCCACGGCGTAGCGGAGGATGGCGCCCACGACGCCCAGGAAGATGCTCAGCCCGATCATCATCATGTGTCCCCTCATGTGGCGACCGTTCGGTCGCTCGATGCCAGGTGTACCCATCTCGCTCCCCGCTTCGTCACCTGAACAAGTGATTTGCCCACTACCAGTGGGGACGAGACCGCTCAGTGTCGACAGAGGTGACCGATGGCCCTTCACTTTTGCCGCCCGGGCGGACAGAGTGGATCCCATGCTGTCTGGAGCTGTTGAAACCGTCGCCGACCGGGTCCGTGCCGTACCCGCATCTCTGGCCGACGCCGCCGGACGTCCCGCGCGCTACCTGGCGTCCTTCATGGACGACGTGGACGAGGTCTGGCTGGTGGACGTGTTCCTCGACCAGCCCGACGGCTTCGACCCCAGGCGCTGAGGCCTCACGCGGCGAGCAGGCCGATGAGGGCCAGGTCGTCGGCCTGCCCGGACTGCTGGTGGGGTCGTTCGATGGCATCGAGGAGCGCATCCAGCCCGATCCTGCGGTCCCGTCTCGGCCGAGGCGCAAGCCGGTGGCCAACGGACCTCGCCTCTCCGGGTGAACGAACACCGCAGAGGTCTGGTGATGGGGCCACGGGGACAGAGATAGGGCTATGCAGCCTGCTCTGCCCACCCCGCGCGGACCGTTGAGTTCAGCGCTGTTCCGTCACTGGTCCGACGGTTCGCCGTTGCCGGTCAGTGAGCTCTCCCACCGGGTCGACGCGCTGACCGATGACGACCTCCACCTCGCCCTCTGGTCCTGCTACGAGCTCCACTACCGAGGCTTCGCCGGCGTCGACGACCGGCTGGAGTGGGATCCCGCCACCATCGCCTTCCGGACCCGCCTGGAAGCGGCTTTCGAGGAAGCGCTACGCGACGAGCACCTCAGCGCGGCGATGCCGACCGATCCCATGGTTGCCCTGCGCGTCATCGCCACGTGGGCCGGCCCGCCACTGGCCCGGACCATCCAGGAACACGGTGGTCGCGCCGAGCTCGCCGAGTTCGCCATCCACCGATCGGCCTACCAGCTCAAGGAGGCCGATCCGCACACATGGGCCATCCCTCGCCTGGCCGGTCCGGGTCGAGCGGCCATGATCGAGATCCAGGCCGACGAGTACGGCGACGGCAAACCGGGCCAAGCCCACGCCGAGCTCTTCGCTCGGGCCATGGCCGAGCTCGGGTTGTGCCCCGACTTCGGGTACTACGTGGACCACCTGCCCGGGGTCACGCTGGCGACTGACAACCTGGTGAGCCTGTTCGGCCTCAACCGTCGCTTGCGCGGTGCACTCGTCGGGCACCTGGCGTTGTTCGAGATGTGCTCGGTGGCGCCCATGACCCGCTACTTGGAAGCGGCCCGCCGCGTCGGCGGGCTCCCGGCGCTGGAGCACTTCTACGCCGTCCACGTTGAGGTCGACGCTCACCATGCCCGTCTGGCTCTCGACGAGATGGTGGCGCCCATGGTGGCGTTCGATCCCGCGCTCGCCCCCGACGTCATCTTCGGAGCCGCCGCGCTCAGCCGGGTGGAACGCCGCTTCGCCCGCCACGTACTCGATGCCTGGGACGAGGGCCGCAGCTCGCTGAGCGACGTGTCGGTCGAGCCGCCGGCCGCGGCCGTAGGCGCCATGCCTGCTGCGGCACCCGACCTCGTCGGCGTCGCCTGAGCGACCTGCTCGTACGAGACTCCGATCGGCACCGATCGGCCAAACTGAGGCACCGTCCCCTCGGAGGTCCGCCGCATGTCCATCGTCATGTTCCTCGTCGTCGGGTTCGTCGCTGGGCTCCTGGCCCGGGCGATCGTCTCGGGACCGGGGCCCAAGGGCCTGATCAGGACGACCGTCCTCGGCGTGATCGGTTCCTTCGTGGGTGGCTTCCTGGGCTACGCGATCTTCGACAAGGACCTCGCCGAAAGTGCCTTCCAGGTGTCGGGCCTCGTCGGATCGCTCATCGGCGCCGTGCTGGTCCTGCTCCTCTACCGTTGGGTCGCCGCCCGGCGCTGAGGCGCCACCCTCGTCTGGCACCCGGGCCGGACCGGGCCGCCGGTAGGGTCCGACGGTGCGGCGCCGCCTCGTCCTCCCCACCCCGCTGCTAGCCACGGTGGTGCTTGGCGCGCTGGTCGGCGGCCTGGCGTCGTGCAGCCTCTTCGACGACGAGGCCGCATCCCCGACCACCGCGAGTGCCGTCACCACCACGACGACCCCAGGGCCCGAGGTGCTCGATGCCGGCCGGGGCCCCCGCAAGGAGCTGCGGCTGCGCTTCACCGAGGGCGCCGCCACCACGGTCGCACTCACCCTCGACCTCGACGTGACCCAGCGGGCCGGCGGGGCCGAGCAGGGCCTCGACAGCCCGGTGGTGCGCGAGACCGTGCGCTTCACGGTCGGGCCGACACGAGGCGACGAGGCGACGGTGTCGTTCGCGTTCACCGGGGCGACGGTCGATGGGGAGGGGACCGACCTCACCGCCGCGGAGCTGGCCGAGCTCAGCACCGAGATCGGACGGTTGGTCGGCCTCGGTGGGACCGGGACGATCAGCGCGCTGGGCTCGTTCACCTCCTTCGCCTACGACCTCCCCGATGGGCTCGATCCAGAGGTGACTGCCGCCCTCGAGCAAGCCGAGCAGCAGCTGTCAGCGCTGGCCTTGCCCCTTCCTCGGGAACCCCTGGGCGTCGGAGCCCGTTGGCGGACCGCCACCCGAACCGAGCTGTCGGGCATCGTTCTCGACCAGGTCACCACCTACGAGATCACCGAGCTCACGGACTCGGGCGTGGCCTACACCGCAGCCAGCAGCCAGACCGCCGCCCGCCAGCGCATCGACCCGGCCACGCTGCCAGCCGGCTCCACCGCCGAGCTGGTCTCGGCCGACATCGACGGCGCCACCACCGGGTCGCTGGACCTGGGCTCACTGCTGGCCACGACGTCGAGCACGCTGTCGGGCACCCAGGAGGTCGACCTGCGGACGGGTGACGGACCCACCCAACGTCTTTCCCAACGGATCGACGTGACGGTGTCCGTCGCGGCCGCTGGCTAACGGCACGACGTGGCCCGTCACGCGACCCCCGCCCCGATGCGAGCCGTCTCGGGCCCGGTGCCGGGCGACGACGGGTGGGCCTTCGAGGTGAAGTGGGACGGCATGCGCATCGTGGCCGACGTGGACCACGGAGAGGTCCGCCTCGCCAGCTCGAACGCCATCGACGTGACGGTTCGGTTTCCCGAGTTGCGCGGGCTCTCCGACCACCTGGCCGGCCACCGCGCCGTGCTCGACGGCGAGGTGGTGGCCTTCGACGGGGCCGGGCGTTCCGACTTCGGTCGCCTTCAGGCCCGCATGCACCTCGACGACCCGGCCCGCGTGGCTCGTCTGCGGCCCGAAGTCCCGGTGACCTACGTGGTCTTCGACCTGCTCCGACTCGATGACCACGCAACGGTCGACCTGCCCTACCTGGACCGCCGGCGGCTCCTCACCTCGCTGGTCGAACCATCGGGGGCCTGGCTGGTCCCGACCCACCAGGTTGGCGACGGTCACGCCCTCTACGACGCCGCGGCCACCCACGGTCTCGAGGGCATCATGGCCAAACGCATCGACAGCCCGTACCTGCCCGGCCGACGGTCGGCCACCTGGCGCAAGTGCAAGGTCCGCCGCCGCCAGGAGGTGGTGGTCGGTGGGTGGAGCACCGGCGCAGGCGGGCGCTCGGCTTCGCTGGGCTCGCTGCTGGTCGGGGTGCACGACACCGCAGCGTCGGGTCGGCCGCTGCGCTTCGCCGGAGGCGTGGGCACCGGCTTCTCCGACGAGGTCCTAGCCGACCTCCGCGCCCGGCTGGCCGCACTGGCCACCGACGAGTGCCCGTTCTCCCCGCTCCCGCCCCCACCGGTTCGCCGGACGGCGCACTGGGTGGAACCCCGGTTGGTGGCCGAAGTGGCGTTTGGCGAGTGGTCCACCGAGGAACGGCTGCGGCATCCGTCCTACCTCGGCCTGCGCACCGACAAGGACCCCGCAGACGTGGTCCGCGAGCCCGATCCGGGCACGCCACCGGGCAACGGCACCCGCTCAGCTCGGGACCTAGCATGACCGGCGTCGTGAGTGGCGAGCAGGGAGCCGAGCGGGTGGAGGAGATCAAGCTCGCCCTCCCGGCCCTCACGGCGTACGCCCGCGTCGCCCGCCTGGCGGTGAGCGGGTTAGCGGCCCAGGTCGGCTTCTCCTACGACGAGATCGAGGACCTCCGCATCGCAGTGGGGGAGGTCTGCAGCGTGCTGCTCGACGACATGCTGCTCGACCACACCCTGCTCGACCACACTGGCAGCCGACTCACCTTCCGCTGTGAGCTCACCCACCGGTCGCTGGCGGTGGAGGCCTCTCGCCAGCCGGTCGGCGAACCGGGAGGGGTCGCCGAGATGACTCGACAGATCCTGGACGCAGTGGTCGACGAGGCCGAGATCGACCTCGACCGGGCCCAGATCCGCTTCCTGAAGCGCCGGCAGGCCTAGTCCCGTGCCGATCTCCGAGGACGAACGGGAGCGGCTCCGCGGTCGCTTCCACGACTACCGCCGCACCGGTGACCCGGCGATCCGCGACGAGCTGGTGGCCGCCCACATGCGCTTGGCCGTTCACCTGGCCCGACGCTTCGACAACCGCGGCGTGCCGCTCGACGACCTGATCCAGGTGGCCTCCCTCGGCCTACTCAAGGCGGTCGAGCGCTTCGAGATCGAACGAGCCCTCGAGTTCTCGACCTTTGCCACCCCCACGATCGTGGGCGAGCTCAAGCGTCACTTCCGGGACAAGAGCTGGTCGGTGCGGGTGCCCCGTCGCGTGCAGGAGCTGCACGTCCGGCTCAACGCGCTGGTCGGGGAGCTCACCCAGCGACTGGGGCGCTCCCCCACCATCGCCGAGCTGGCCGTGGCCGCCCGCACATCCGAGGAGGAGGTCCTCGAGGCCATGGAAGCGGCCCAGGCCTACCGGTCGGCATCGCTCGACGCGCCCAGCGATGACGACGGCACCCTCCCCCTCGTCCTGGGCCGCGCCGACCAGGACCTCTTCCGGGTCGAGGACAAGCTGGTGGTGGACCGACTCCTGGCCGAGCTTGCGCCGCGCGAGCGGCTCATGGTCCGCCTCCGGTTCTTCGAGGAGATGACCCAGAGCGAGATCGCCGAGCGGCTCGGCATCTCCCAGATGCACGTGTCACGCCTGCTCAGCCGCTGTCTCGACCGGTTTCGGGACCTGCTCGAGGCGGATGGACTCGCGGACGCTGCTGCGGACGAACACGGCGAGGGCGCCGAGCGCCGTTGATCAGGTACCGGTGGAGCCGAAGCCGCTGCTGCCCCTCGGCGAGCCCGGCAGCTCGTCGACCACAGCGAAGTCGACCTGTTCCACTCGCTGGACCACGAGCTGAGCGATGCGATCCCCTCTGGTGACGGTGTAGGCCGTGTCCGGGTCGAGGTTCACGAGGAGCACCCGCAGCTCGTCGCGGTAACCGCTATCGATGAGTCCGGGGGTGTTGAGGCAGGTCACACCGTGGCGCAGCGCCAGGCCGCTGCGCGGTTGCACGAAGCCTGCCGTGCCGTGCGGCAGGGCGAGGGCGATCCCGGTGGGGACCAGGGCCCGCCCGCCGCCCGGGGGCAGGACCGCTCCACTGCGGGCCAGCAGGTCGGCCCCGGCATCACCCAGGCAGGCGTAGCTCGGCAGGTCCAGATCGGGATCGAGTCGAACGACCGGTACTCGCACCACGCCGGCACGGTAGCGGTCACGATCGCGGTCCTCCCGAGCCAGACCAGGACCTGACCGGTTGGAACCGCAGCTCGTCGGTGCCTGCGGCGCGACGCGTAGCCTCACCGGATGCTCGTCTGGATGGACCTCGAGATGACCGGCCTCGACGCCGAACGCCACGTCATCGTCGAGATCGCCACCATCATCACCGATGACGACCTGAACGTGGTGGCCGAGGGCCCCGACCTGGTGGTGCACCAGAGCGCCGCAGCCTTGGCCGAGATGGACCCCGTCGTGGTGGGGATGCACACGTCGTCGGGCCTGCTCGACCAGATCACTGCATCCACAACCACCCTCTCCGACGCCGGCGCTCAGACGCTCGCCTTCATCAAGGAGCACGTCCCCGATGCCCGAAGCGTCCCGCTGTGCGGCAACTCGATCGGCACCGACCGGCGCTTCTTGGTGAAGTACCTGCCAGCGATCGAGGACTACCTCCACTACCGGTCGGTCGACGTGTCCACCCTCAAGGAGCTGGCCCGCCGCTGGTACCCGGCCGCCCTTGCCGCGCAGCCCCGCAAGGCCACCGCCCACCGTGCCCTCGACGACATCCGCGAGAGCATCAGCGAGCTCAGCTTCTACCGCCAGCGCCTGTTCGTGCCGGCGGAGGAGACGGTTGCCAGCGCCGCTCCGGCGTCCTCGGCGACGCCGTCGGACCCGGTGGCGACCGTTGCGGCGCCGGGCCCTTCGTCGTAGCCGCACCGGGCCCGGCGACGCGACGCGATCACACAACCGCAAGAAATCGGTTGACGCGGCACCCGCCGTCGTGGTGCCATGCATGCGGCGCCCCACGAGGGGCGTCGAGCGAACCCGACCCGCCCCGCACCCGGAGCAAACCCGATGGCAGCGATGACGCACCGAAACCAGAGCCTGGTGGCTGCTGGTGGCGTCGCGTCCGCCGGGGCGCGCTGGTCCGCCGCCGATGCCAACTCGGTGGTACGGAATCGCCATCACCTCACCGTGATCGCCGCGATGCCGGCCACCTACGAGGTGAAGCCGTCCTTCTCCTCTGGCACCACCCGGGACATCGCCCAGGCCATCGACAAGGCCACCACCCGTCGGCTGACGGAGGGACCGAGCTAGGCACACCGCCCAGATCGAACGCAGACCTCCGAAAGGCCGCCGGGTTCGCCCGGCGGCCTTTCGGCTTTTCTGGTCCGGGTTCGACCCACACGCCAAGGACCGACAGCACACCGGAAGGACACCACCCCCACACCCATGCCTGACCACGACCGACCACCTGACTGACACACCGACCACCACAGAGAAACTGGAGAGACCGATGCTGGCCGCACCGGAGCACGACCCCCGAGCAGATGAAGACGACGACCGGTCCTGGTGGGCCGGCGCCGAGTGCAACACCGGAGGCGCCGGGCTGACCGCCCTGTTCTTCTCCGAGGAGCTGCAGGACATCGCCGCAGCCAAGCGCCTGTGCGCCGGCTGCCCGGTGCTGGCCGAGTGCCTCGAAGGGGCCATGGAGCGGCGCGAGCCGTGGGGCGTGTGGGGCGGTCAGCTGTTCCTCAACGGACGGATCCTGGCGTCCAAGCGTCGTCGGGGCCGGCCGCCCAAGGTGGCCCGTCCGGAGGACGAGCTGCCCGAGGTGGCGATACCCGACCACCTCCGTTCGGCCTGATCCCGACGGGAGCCGACGGTGCCGCCACGGCATCGAACTGGAGGCGGGCGACCCGACTCCACCGTGACCAGGACCCGCTACGTGGTCCCGATACCGGCGCCGGCTGGAGGAGCATCCGCTCCCCGGTCGGTGCCGGGTACGCGCCGGGCCCAATCGGCGATCCCTCCTGATGAGCGCTCCGGGGGACTACAGCGGTACCGTCGGGAGGGCCATGGACCGCCCCGATGACACCCCCGACGCAACGACGATCGGTTCCGACGCAGGCGCCCCCGAACGGTCGCCGAAGCGTCGCCGCGGCCGCCTCGACCGTCGCACGGTGGCCCTGTGCGTGGCCATCGCACTGGTGGGGGCGATCATGGCCGGTCTGGTTGCGTCGGTCGTGGTCGACGACGAGGGCACCGAGGTCACGGCCGAGGGGCAGACCGCCACCTTGTTGCCGAGGGGCGAGATCGATCCCGACGAGTTGGCCGCGGCCGAGCTCCTGGCGGTTGATGACACCGAGACGAACCTGGGCGAGCTCATCGGTGCCAAGCCTGCGGTGGTGAACCTCTGGTCGCAGACCTGCGCCCCGTGCCTCGAGGAGATGCCCTGGTTCGAGCAGGCCAGCCGGGACAACCCCGAGGTGGCGTTCCTCGGGGTCAACGAGCTCGATCGGCTCGACAAGGCGCAGGCCATGGCGACCAAGACCGGCATCACCTACCCCTGGGTACGGGACCCTGTGGGCGACTTCGCCAACGCCGCCCGGTCGACCGGTCTGCCCCACACCTTGCTGGTCGCACCCGACGGTGCGGTGTTGGCGTCGAAGCTCGGCTCCTTCGACTCGCCGGCCGACCTGCAGCGGTGGCTCGACGACAAGTTGGTCTGATGGCGAGACACCGGTGATCGACGCGCCGTTCGCGCTCGCCTTCACGGCCGGGATGGTGGCCACGGTCAACCCATGCGGGTTCGCCATGCTGCCCGCCTACCTCGGCTACTTCCTTGGACTCGAGGGTCGCGCCGGCGCCGACGCCCCGAGCGAGGACACCACGGTCGGGCTGATCCGGGCACTGGTGGTGGGAGCGGCGGTGTCGGCCGGCTTCCTCGCCTTGTTCGCGGTCGCCGGCGGTGTGGTGTCATGGACGTCGATCAGCGTCGGCGAGTTCTCGCCATGGCTCACCGTGGTGATCGGTGGGGCGCTGGTGGCGGTCGGCATTCGCTTCGTCAGCGGCTGGGAGCCGAAGCTCGCGATCCCCCGCCTGGATCGAGGCGGACGGGACCGAGGCCTGTGGTCGATGTTCCTCTTCGGGCTCTCGTACGCCATCGCCTCGCTGTCGTGCACGATCGGCCCGTTCACCAGCGTGGTGGCGTCGACGTTCTCGCGGGAGTCGGCGGCATCGGGCGTGGCCACCTTCGTCGCCTACGGCGCCGGCATGGGCTTGCTGTTGATGGTGCTCACCGTGACCCTGGCCCTGGCTCGCCGTGGGCTGGTGACCGGCCTGCGCCGGGCTCTGCCCTACGTGCAACGAACCTCCGGAGCGCTGATGGTGCTCATGGGGAGCTACCTGGTCTGGTACGGCATCTACGAGATCCGCCTGTTGCGGAGCGGGACCTCACCCGGTCGGGGACCGGTCGGGGTGGTCACCCGCTGGTCGTCGGACCTCTCGGAGCGATTTAGGGGCGCCGACGCGGTGCAAGCTGCGCTGGGTCTGGCTCTCGTGCTGGCGGTGGTCGTGTTGGTGGCGCTGTTGCGTGCTGATCGCGCCGCCTCTCGGGGCGAGGGTGCAGCGGTGGAACCCCCACCTACGCCCGGTCCATCGGCCGACTGACCGCCGCTCGTCGCTCGCCGACGACGGTCGACGGCCCCGCCGTCGACGCCATGAGCGGCGGCCGGGTGGAGCTGGGCCTGGGCGCCGGTTGGTACGACGCCGAACACACCGCCTTCGCCATCCCGTTCCCCGACACCGGTGAGCGCTTCGACCGCCTCGCCGAGCAGTTCGAGATCATCACCGGGCTGTGGGCCACCGACGAGGGCGACACCTTCTCCCACGCCGGCCAGCACTACCAGGTGGTCGACGGCACCGGCCTGCCCAAGCCGAAGCAGTCGCCGCACCCACCGATCATCGTCGGCGGTCACGGCCCGAAGCGCACGCCGGCGCTGGCCGCCCGCTTTGCCGACGAGTTCAACGCCCCGTTGTCCCACGCGGAGGTGACCGGCCTCCAGTTCGACCGGGTGCGGGCCGCCGTGGAGGCCGCCGGTCGCGACGCGTCCACCATGACCTACTCGGCGGCCCAGGTGGTGTGCGTCGGCGCCGACGAGGCCGAGGTGGGCCGCCGGGCGAAGGCCATCGGCCGTGAGCCGGCTGAGCTGCGCGAGAACGGCGCGTGTGGCACGCCGGCCGAGGTTGTCAACCGCCTGGGGGCCTTCGGCGATGTCGGCGCCGAGCGGATCTACCTGCAGGTCCTCGACCTCACCGACCTCGACCACCTCCGCCTCATCGCCGAAGAGGTCCTCCCGGCGCTGGCCTAGCGCAGCGTCGATTTTTCGTGAACTCGTTGGCGGAGCGCGCTGTTTGCAGCGCGTCTGGCCAACAAGTTCGCTGGGTGGCGCACCACGCCCGACGCCGGCGGTCTGGACGGCCGGCGGCTGGGCAACACGCGCACCGTGTGCCGGGAGTCCTATGTGCACCCGGCGGTCCCCGTCGCCTTCCGCAGCGGGCGCCTCGCCGAGCTCTGGCCCCGGTCCCGCAAGACCCAGTGGCTCGACCGCCCCGAACGCCTCGTCCAGCGCCTCCTCGAGACCTGACGCCGAGGAGCCCAGGACCCCGAGCTTGTTGGCGGAGCGCGCCACAAACCGCGCGTCTGGCCAACAAGTTCGACGCGGGGCGACCGACGTCAGACCGGGGCGAGCGCGTCAGGTGCCCGAGGCTCGGGTCTCTAGGGCGGCCAGGACCTCGAGGGCCTTGGCGGTGAAGGCGGGGATGTCGTCGGGGTTGCGGCTGGTGACCAGCAGTCCCGGTCCGCACTCACAGACCACCACCTCCTCGTCGACCCACTCGGCACCGGCGTTGCGGAGGTCGGTCTGGAGGCTGGGCCACGACGTGACGCAGCGACCCTTCACCCCGTCGGCCTCGATGAGGGTCCACGGTGCGTGACAGATGGCGAACACCGCCTTGCCGGCGTCGAGGAAGCCCTTGACGAAGGCGACGGCCTCCTCATCGGTGCGCAGGTTGTCGGGGTTGGCCACGCCTCCGGGCAGCACGAGGGCGTCGTAGACGCCGGGATTGGCGTCGGCCACCTTGCGGTCGGTGGTGAACGTGTCGGCCTTGTCGAGGTGGTTGAAACCCTGGACCTCCGACTCGGGCGACACCAGGTGCACGGTGGCGCCAGCCCCCTTGAAGGCCTCCCAGGGCTTGGTGAGCTCCACCTGTTCCACCCCCTCGGTGGCCAAGAAGGCAACGGTGACCCCGGTGAGGTCGGTGTTCGGTTCGGCAGCCATGGGTGCTCCTCGGTTCGGCGTACCGCTCGCGCCTGCCCGACCGTCCCGCCGCCCAGACCCCCCGCGAACTTCCTCGAACTTGTGGCGTGAGAAGCTCGGAAACCCGACTCGGAGACCACAAGTTCGTCGGATGGGTGAGGTGAGCTGCTGGTCAGGGAGAGAGGCGCTGGACGACCCAGCGGTCGACATCGGCGGGGTCGCGCCGGTACCCGAAGCGGTCGTGGAGCCGGTCGGGACGGCCCTGCCAGAACTCCACCCGGTCCATGGCGATCCGGTAGCCGCCCCAGTGCGGCGGACGGGGGATCGGGTCGCCGTCCTCGTCGCCCCCGAATCGCTCCACGGCATCGGCCCGCCGCCGTTCGAGGTCGGCCCGGTCGGCCAGCACCTCGCCTTGCTCCGACGCCCAACCACCGAGCTGGCTGCCCCGAGGTCGACCGGCCCAGTAGGCGTCGGCCGACTCGTCATCGATCACCGACACCGGTCCCTCCACGCGCACCTGGTGGTCGTCCTCCAGCCAACCGAAGACCAGCGAGGCCAGCGGGTTGTCTTGGAGGTCCCGGGCCTTCTGGCTCCGCTGGTTGGTGTAGATCTCGAAGCCGTCGGCGCTCCAGCCCCGGCACAACACGTAGCGCGCCGTGGGCACGCCGCCGGCCCCGGCCGTGGCCAGCACGCAGGCGGCGGCGTCGTAGCGCTCCACGCTCGTCCACTGGGCCCACCAGCGCTCGAACTGGGTGACCGGGTCGTCGGCCAGGTCGCCTCGTCGCAGCACGCCCCGCTCGTAGCTCTCGCGAAAGTGCCCGGGGCCCTGGGTCATGGCTGCCCATCCTGGTCCACCCATCCGACGTCGGCTGCGGACCCGCCGGACGCCACGACCGAACGGGCCCCATGCGACCCAGGCGCGACCTCGTCGACGGTCTGGGTCGCGAATACGACCGAGACGCCGTGACCCGATTGCCGCCCAGTCGAACTCCACGACCAGCCGGTCATCGGAGCGGCAGGGACGAGCGCTCAGGCCGGGCGGTAGCGGGTCGTCAGTCCGACCAGGTGATCCAGGACGTCGGGGTCGGCTGCGGGGCCGAAGGCCGAGGCCAGGGTGCCGTGCGTGTCGGTGGCCGGGTCGTAGAGACCGAAGACGACCATCTCGTCGCCTGGGTCGCTGGTCCCCTCGAAGCGGAAGAGGTGCTGCACCACCACCTGGTCGACCGCACAGTGGTTCGCCCGACCGTCCCAGCGGATGGCTCCGTCGATCAGCTCGAAGTCGGCCAGGTATCCGTCAACCCGGAGCCCTCGCACCGCTTCGGTGACCGTGTCCGGTGCGTCCACGTCTCCAGTCTGGCCCGTTCCGTCCGTGGGCGCCCGTCCTCTCCGAAGGGGGCGCCCACCAGAGCTTCTCGGGCGGCACCTCTCGGCCAGCCACATCAGATCGGGAAGGCCAGTTGGGCGGCTGGGTCCGACCCCTGGCCTCGAGCCGGCCGGACGGCGACAGAACTGGCCGGGAGCGGCGGTTCCATAGCGCCGAGGTGGCCGCCGGCTGTTTCGATCGCTGCTCGCAAGGTGGCGGCGATGCGGTTTCGCTCGGCCTTGGGTGCCGAGCTACCCGGGTAGCGCCGCTCGGTGGCAGCCACCAGCTCCGGATGCGTGACGGCCAGGCGTTCGAGGTAGACCCGGCGGGTCTCGGGGTGGCGGAGGTGGAGCACCACGTGACCGATGGAGCTGGCTCCGGCCTCAACTGCTGCGGTGCCGATGGCGGTGAGCTGCTCGGGAGAATCGGACAGACCTGGGAGGATGGGGGCGATGAGCACGCCGCACGGGACGCCGGCGTCGCGCAGTTGGGCCACCGCCCGCAACCGCTGGGCAGGGGCCGGTGTGCCGGGCTCGGTGGCCCGCCAGACCGCTTCGTCGACCGTGCCGATCGAGAGGGATACCCGGGCCAGACCCCGCTCCGCCGCCTCGGTCAGCAGGTCGAGGTCGCGCAGGATAAGCGTGCTCTTGGTAAGGATCGAGAAGGGGTTGCCGGCGTCGATCAGCGTGCGCACCAGGCCACGGGTGAGGCGGTACTTGCCCTCGCAGCGCTGGTAGGGGTCGGTGTTGGTACCCATGGCCACCAGCTCCCCCGCCCACCGGGCCGGGTTGAGCTCGGCCCGGAGCCGCTCGACGGCGTTGACCTTCACCACCACCCGCTGTTCGAAGTCCGCCCCTGCGTCGAGTCCCAGGTACTCATGCGTCGGCCGGGCGAAGCAGTTGTGGCTGATGACCCCGTTAGCGATGAAGTCGCCCGTGCCGGTGGTGATGTCGAACATCGGGATGATGATCCCGGTCCGCTCCACGGCGACCACCCGCAGGTCGGCGTGGCCCTTCATGGCGATCTCGGGCTTTGGTCTCCGCCCCTCGTAGGTGTAGGTGGCGAGGTTGCCATCGCCCCGGCTCATCCCGCAGAGGTAGCCCCGCCGGTCGTCCTCGTCGTGTTTGGACCCGTCCGCCAGCGCGCTGACGCCCAGCATCGAGTCGTTGGAGGTGAGGAACGGTCGCTGGCCGGGCCCTTCCTCCGGGGCGACGTGCTTCCAGCCGCACTCGGTCAGAAACCGGTGATCCGCGCTAGCGACGAGCTGGGTGCCGTCGGCGAGGGTGACGCGCCATGCCTTCTTCTCGGTCGGCCAGTGGTCGAGCACCTCGGTGGGCACGTAGCGACGGCTGGAACCCCGGCGCTCGGTGCCGTAGATGCGGTCCCCGGCCCGGACGTCGACGATCGGGCGCTCGGTCCCGTCGGCCATCAGCACCGGGGTGTCACCAGAGAGGCAGTACGAGCAGGCGTGGGAGCAACCGCGGTAGGGGTTCACCGTCCAGCGGAAGGGGAGGCCGCCGGGGTTGCCGGGGCCGGATCCCTTGACCTCGTTGAGGATGCGCTTGGCCTCGACGTGGAGGAACTCCATGCCTCGGAACTCGCCTCGGCCAACCTCCCGCTCTGCCGACTCGAACAGGCTGGACGGGGCCGGTTCGTCGGCGAGGTCCCAGCGGAGCTGGGCGTGGCCGACGAGGGGGGTCCGGGGCGACATGGACCCATGGTACCGAACGTACGTTTGGAGTACGTCAGGCACCTGCGCTCAGCTGTCGCGCGGGCACGGGGTGAGCGCGGCGACCACGGCTGCGGCGTCCGCCGGGCGGTTGCAGGCGATCGTGCCGAGCACCACCGGTTGGCCGGCGACGGTGTTCCCGTACGGCTGCCTCGGCGTGACCCGGATCGTGCCGTCGGGGTCGATCGAGGGCCCGGCCACCAGGTCGCCGATCCACCCGTTCACGAGGTCGAGCGTGCACTCGCCGGCGTCCGTGCGGACCCTGGCTTTAAGGCGCGAGTCGCCTACCAGCTCGAGGGGCACTGTGGCGGCGGGGGTGGTGGACCACGAGTCCGTGGCCGCGTCCCACACGTGGCCGACCACGGTTCCGTCGCCACCGGTCGGCACGACCATGCGCTCGTCACCCGGAACCCGCACGTCTTCGCACCCTTCCGAGACGAGGCGCGGATCATCCCTCTCCCACGAGGTGGTACCTAGTTCGCGACCTCTGCGGAGCGCGGCACCTGGTGACCGCTGCGAACGGGGCTGAGCTGGGTGCGCCAGTGGACCGACCAGGTGCCCCAGCCGGCGACCGACGCCACGCCGGTCCAGTCGCCAGGCAACGCGTGGTCGACCTCGGTGGCCAGCAGGTGGATCGGCGTGCCCGTGCCCCTCGAGTTCACCCACACCACGACGCCGTCCGTCGCCAGCACCCGATCGACCTCGGCGGGGAACAAGAAGGCGTTGGCCAGCACCAGCACGTCGATCGACCGGTCGGCGACCGGGAGGCGGGAGGCGTCGCCTTGGACTCGCACCGCCGGTGCGGCAGAGGCGTGGCGCAGCATCTCCAAGGAGATGTCGACGGTGCCCAACACTGCGAAGTGCGGGGCCAGGTGGCGGGTGTTGAGGCCGTTGCCGGCGCCTATGTCGAGCGCGACGCGACGGGTCGCCGCCGGGGCGGCGACAAACCCCCGGTCGAGGGCATCGAGCAGTGGTGCCTCTCGGCCGGGCACGTCGCGACTTGACCAGTCGTCGGCCAGCTCGTCGAAGAGGGCCACCACCTGCTGGCGTCGCTCCTCGGTCCACCCGTCGGGGTCGAAGGCGACAGCCCGGGTCACGGCCCGCATCGGGTGGTCGGCCGCCAGCCCCGGCGGCGGGTCGCCGTCGGCCGGCTCGATGGTTCCAGGCAGCTCGGTGATCACCGGGCCAGGCTGTCACGATCCGCGCCCATTCCTGTCGATCCTGGGCGCCAGGCGCCACCTATCGACGGGAAACCCTGACAACCCGGCCGGTCGGCCGGATTCCTGTCGATCTTGGGCGCCAGGCGCAACCTATCGACAGGAATCCGCCATCTTGGCGGCTCGGCGGCGGACGCACCCTCAGGCGATGCGGGTCTGGCCGCGGAAGTACGGAAGGAGGACCTCAGGGACGTCGATGCCGCCGTCGGCGCGGTGGTTGGTCTCGACGATGGCGGCCCAGACCCGGGGCACGGCCAGGGCCGAGCCGTTGAGGGTGTGGACGATGGCGGTGCCACCGGAGCCGGGGCGGTAACGGATGTTGCCCCTGCGGGCCTGGTAGTCGGCGAACCACGACACCGACGAGACCTCCAGCCACTGGTCGGCGCCGGGCGCGTAGACCTCCACGTCGAAGGACCGGTGGTGGCTCTGGCCCAGGTCGCCGGTGCAGATCTCGATCGTGCGGTAGGCGATGCCGAGCGACCCGATGGTGGCCTCGGTGCGGGCCACCATGTCGTCCAGCAGCGCCGGGGCCTGCTCGGGGGTGGCGTAGGCGAACACCTCGACCTTGTCGAACTCGTGGGTGCGCAACATGCCTCGGGTGTCACGGCCGGCGGAGCCAGCTTCGCGGCGGAAGCAGGACGTGGCGGCCATGAACTTCATGGGCAGCTGGGCGGTGTCGACGATCTCGTCGCGGTGGATGGAGGTGAGGGGCACCTCGGCGGTGGGGATGGCCCAGAGGTCGTCGCGCTCCACGGCGTAGGCGTCGTCGGCGAACTTGGGGAGCTGGCCGGTGGCGGTGAGCGTGGCGGTGCTGACCAAGCTCGGCGGCCGCACCTCCTCGTACTCGTCGGCGTTGCGGTCGAGGCCGTACTGCAGCAGGGCCCGAGCCAGGGTCGCACCCCCCTTTCGCTGCATGGTGAACATGGCGCCGGCGATCTTCACCGCCCGCTCGTTGTCGAGGATGCCGTAGCGGGTGCCGAGCTCCCAATGCGGGACGCGTTGGTGGGTTTGGTAGGCGTCGGGGTCGTAGCCGACCACGCGCACGACCGGGTTGTCGGCCTCGGATGCTCCCTCGGGCGCGTCGGGGTGGGGGGTGTTGGGGATGCGCAACAGGAGGTCTCGGATCTCAGCCGAGACCGCACCGGCCTCGGCGGCCAGCTCGGCCTCGCGCTCGCCGAGCGAACGGCTCTCGGCGGTGACCGCAGCTGCCTCGTCGACCTTCGATTCTTTGTGCAGGACGCCCACCTGCTTCGACAGCGCCTTGATCCGGTTGCGCAGGTCGTCGCGCTCCGAAGCCACCCTGCGCTGACGACCGTCGAGCTCGACCACCCGGTCCAGCTCGCTCCCATCGACACCGCGCCGGGCCAGCGCAGCCTCGACCACATCGCGTTCGGTGCGGATGCGGCGGATGTCCAACATGGATGGCGACGGTACCTCAGGCCATTGTCGACCGACCGGAGGATCCGCTCGGGACTGGCCCTGGAGGTGTCGGTGAAGGCGGGCGGAGGCGCGAGGCGGCACTAGCGTCGATACAGATGCCCGCCGTCGAGGTCGAACGCCTCACCATCGCCTACGGCGCCACGCGAGCAGTCGGTCGGCTGTCATTCGCAACCGACGCTGGCGAGGTGCTGGCGCTGCTCGGGCCCAACGGTGCCGGCAAGACCTCCGCCGTCGAGTGCCTGGAGGGCTACCGCCGTCCCACCGACGGCACGGTGCGCGTGCTCGGCCTCGATCCTGTGGCCGACCGCCGCCGGCTCGCACCGCAGATCGGCGTGATGCTCCAGGCGGGCGGCGTCTACCCCGGCATCCGGCCGCTGGAGGCCCTCCAGCTCCACGCCAGCTTCTACGCCGACGCCGATGATCCACAGGACCTGCTCGATCGGGTCGGGCTGACCCACGCCCGCCGCACCACCTGGCGCCAGCTCTCGGGCGGAGAGCAGCAGCGGCTCTCGCTGGCCCTGGCCCTGGTGGGACGGCCCCGGGTGGCGTTCCTCGACGAACCGACCGCCGGAGTCGACGTGCAGGGCCGCCAGCTCATCGGTCGCCTGGTGCGCGAGTTGGCTCGGGAAGGGGTCTGCGTGGTCCTCACCACCCACGATCTCGACGAGGCCGAGAAGGTGGCCGACCGGGTGGTCATCATCGACCACGGCCGGATGGTCAAGTGCGGCACGCCCAACGAGCTGATGTCGGCCGGCGGCAGCCGCGAGATCCGCTTCGGCGCCCCGCCGGGGATCGACACCGCAGCGTTGGGCAAGGAGATGATCGCTGCGGTGGAAGAGGTGTCGCCCGGCGAGTACCGCATCGCCGCCGAGCCCTCGCCGGCCAACATCGCGGCACTCACCAACTGGCTGGCCGCCCAGGACCTTCCCCTGGCCGACCTGCGCGCCGGCCGCCAGCGCCTGGAGGACGTGTTCCTACGGATGACCCAGATCACCGGCGAGGTACCGGCGGTGCGCATCGAGGCGCCGGTACCCGCGCCGGCCAGCCGCGGTCGGCGTCGACCGGGGGCGGCGTGACCGACACCCTCGCTCGCAACGAGACCACCGGGAGCGGTGGGGCGGCCCCGACAGGGCGTAGATGGTGGGCGCAGACCCGCATCGAGCTCCTGCTCACCCTCCGACGCGGAGAGTCGGTGCTGCTCACCCTGGCCATCCCGGTGGTCCTGTTGGCGTTCTTCTCGCTGGTCGACGTGTTGCCCACCGGCACCGATGACCCGGTCGATTTCCTGTTCCCCGGCGTGCTGGCGCTGGCGGTGATGTCCACCTCACTGGTGTCGGTGGCCATCGCCACCGGCTTCGAGCGGCAGATGGGCGTGCTCAAGCGGCTCGGCTCGACGCCGTTGTCCAGGGCCCAGCTCCTCGGGGCCAAGACGGCAGCGGTCATGGTCATCGAGGCCCTCCAGCTGGTGGTGCTGGCGGTGGAGGGCGCCCTCCTCGGCTTCGAGCTCTCCGGCTCGTCGATGGGGCTGGCCCTGCTGGGCGCGGTGCTGGCCACGGTCGCCTTCGCCGGGCTGGGTCTGCTCATGGCCGGCACCCTGCCGGCGCTCACCACGCTGGCGGCCGCCAACGGCGTCTACCTGCTCTTGTTGTTGCTGGGCGGCATGGTGATCCCGTTGGCCGAACTGCCCACCGCGCTGCGGGTCTTCGCCCAGGCCCTCCCCAGCGGCGCCCTGGCCGAGGTGTTCCACGGCTCCCTCGGCGCCGACGATGTGCCGGGCCACGCTTGGGCGGTGCTGACCGGTTGGGCCCTGGTGGCCCCGGCGGCCGCCGCTCGCTGGTTCCGCTGGGAGTGAACGCAATGTCGGAGCTCGTCGACCAGGCAGCAGGGCGCCGGTCTCGTCATGGTGATCGAGGGCCTGCGTGACGACCGTTTCACCAATGCCGAGCACGACCGACCAGGAGGATCCGCTCGAGGGGGCCGGACGGTTCCCCACCGGAGAGGGCCGCGCGTTCTTCCGGTGGAGCGCCGGCATTTACGTCGTGATCACCGTCGTGTCGCTGATCCGGACGCTGAGCGTCACCGGCGGGCGCATGATCTACGTCCTCGACGACCCTGCGATCCACCAGTCGATCGCCCGCAACCTGGTGGACACCGGGACATGGGGCGTCGTCCCCGGCCACTTCGAGTCGGCCTCGTCGTCCCCGCTGTGGACGCTCCTGCTGAGCGCAATCATCGCGGTCTTCCCGTTCGCTTCCGACTATGCGGCCCTGGTCGTCAACGCCGTCGCAGCCCTGGTGATCCTCGCCCTCCTGGCGTGCGTGCAGTCCACCCTGCACCCCTCACGCAAACGTCCGCTCGACGTGGTGGCGACCGCCATCCTCACCGCGGTGGTGCTCTTCCTGCCCGGTGCCACCTTCGTCGGCATGGAGCACCTCCTGCACGTGGCCCTGGTCCTGGCGGCGTTCCACGGTCTGGCGCACCCGGGTCCGACCGGGGGCGGTGCTCTTCGTCGCGCCGGGCCCTACGTCCTGCTGGCCCTGGCCACGCTGACCCGGATCGAGACGGCCTTTGTGGCTCTCGCCCTCGGCATCGCCATCTTGGCCCTGGGCCGGCGTCGGCTCGATGGTGGAGCCGTGCCGTCGTGGCGACAGCAGATCCGGCGCATCGCCCCCATCGGACTGGCTTCAGCGGTGCCGCTGCTCGCCTTCGCCGGCTTCAACCGGGTGATGGGTCAGGGCCTGCTCCCGAACTCGGTCCTCGCCAAGAGCGCGTCGCTCGACGGCGGTAGCCACGTCCCCGACATCGAAAAGGTGCTGAACCGCTTCACGGCCGACCCCGTGCTCAGCTTCGTCAGCATCGTGTGCGTCGTCCTGGCCGTGATCGCCTGGCCCCGCCGCCGGCCCTGGTTCGTACCCGCTACCGCCATGGTGCTCACCACGGCGCTCCACGTGACCTTTGCCGACGTCGGTTGGTACGAGCGCTACCAGGTTTACCTGATCGGGCTCGGACTCTACGCAGTGATGCTGGCCGCCGGAGATCTCCTGCCCGGCCCCCGCCAGCAGCAGCCGACGCAACATCTCGCTCCGCTGTTGGTGCTGCCGCTGGTCTTGTTGTCCTACACCAAGATCAGACTGACGGTCGAGGTCCCCCGGGCAGCGGACGACACGTACCAGCAGCGCTACACGGCGGGTCGGTTCCTGCAGCGCTACTACCGCGAGCGCCCGGTCGCCACCGGTGAACTGGGCTACATCAGCCTCCACCACGACGGTCCACTCACCGACCTGCTGGGCCTCGGCGACTACGAGGTGCTCCAGGCGCGTCGGGCAACCGACGGAAATCCGGGCCAGGCCTACTGGCTCCAGCTCAGCCGAGACCGCGGCTTTCCGGTGGTGGCGGTGTACCCCACGACGCTGTTCTACGAGACCCCGGAAGAGTGGATCCTGGTCGGCAGCTGGGAGCTCTCCCGGCGGCCGATCACCGCGTTCGATCGGTCGTTCCAGTTCTGGGCGACCTCACCCGAGGAGGTGGGTCCGCTCCGCGCCCACCTTCGGGACTTCGAGTCCGACCTCCCCTCGGGGGTCACCAGCGAGCTAAACGACTTGGCCGAGATCCGGGCGGAGCAACTGCGGACAGGATCGGGTGGCTGAACCACGCGGGTCCAGGGTCACCTGAGCCGTGTCAGCCCAGCGCGATGAACTGTTGGGCCGGATCGGAGGTTGCGCCCACCTGCAGGTTGGCCCAGTGGGTGCGACGGCTGTAGAGGCCGATCGGGTTGGGGTAGCCCAACGTGCGGTTCTGCTCCCACGAGGCGTACGCCACCTTGAGGCCGCCGTCGGGGGCACGGAAGATGGTCATCCCGCCGGGGCCCACGCGGCCGTTGCCGCCCACCAGGAACGGGCCCCGGGTGTCTTGGGTGCACGGGCCGGTGGGGCTGGCACAGCGGGAGAAGCTGGTGTTGTAGCGATCCGAGTACCAGTCGCCGGCCGAGTAGAAGAGCAGGTAGCTCCTGGTGTTCGGTTCGTAGACCATGGTGGGGTTCTCGAGGAACCCGCCGTTGCTGGTGCCGTCGTCGGTGCCGTCGTGCCACGGCATGCTCTGGTTGGCCAGGACCCCCGGTGCGGCGTTGAGCCCACCGACCACCCGGCCGTCGCTCGTCAGCGCGACCGACCCGATGTTGGCACCGGTCCGGCTGAAGGCGGCCACCATGTAGAGGGCGCCGTTGGCCGCCCGGAACACCTCGGGGTCGAGCACCCCGCGGCCGAAGCGGTTGGAAGCGGGCAGGCCGTGACCGGAGCCCTCAGGGGTCAGGCCGCAGTAGATCGGCCCACCCTCGGGGGCGTAGGGGCCCATCGGGTTGGAGGCGAAGGACCGGCCGATGCACTGGTCGTTGGCCTCGTCGGTGGTGGCGGCCACGTTGTGGGCGGCGAAGTACATCACGAACTGGTTGCCGATCTTGATCACCGAGGGGGCCCAGATGTCCGACTCGCCCGGGTCGACCCAGGCCGGCCGGGAGGGCATGGCGTCGCGGGGGTTGCGGTCCCAGTCGTACTTGCTGGACTCCAGCGAGGCTCCGAAGCTGGAGATGATCCGGACCGGGACCCTCGTGTTGTTGGACGACCCGAACAGGTACGTCCGGCCGGCGTCCACCAGCACCGCCGGGTCGGCGTTGTCGAACACCTGTGCGACGTTGGGCCTCTGGCGCACGGCGGCGGTGCCGACGCCCGGGGTACAGGCCAACAACAGCCCGGCCAGCGCGACAATGCCCGCAGTGGCGCGTGCGGAGCGCCTCGAACGTGACGTCATGTTCCTCCCAATCCCAGCGTAGTAACGAAATGCCCGCAGGATCTGTCTTCGTATCGACGTCATGGACCTCGAACTGAAGCAGATAGAGATCAGCCACCCACTCGGGTGACGACCATCGCCGCTGACCTGGTGACCAGCGGCAGGCCCTAGTTGAAGCCGGGTGACTGGCCCCAGAGCTCAAAGGTGGTCAGGGCGGCCACGTAGACGCTGATGGCCAGGATGAGCCCGGCGTAGAAGACGCGCGTGAGGACCTTGTCGTCGAACTTGAGGTGCATGAAGTTCGACGCCACCACCACGAACTTGACGGCCATCATCAACAGCAGCCCACCGACTTCGACCAGCACCAGGCCGTCGGCCCAGGGCACGTAGGACCAGGCCACCTCGATCGCGGTGATCACCGCCAAGGCGACGGCGATGCGGACGTAGTACTTGTCGGTGGGGCCGTGGTGGGCGCTGGGACCCTTGCCCTGACCGACGGGACCGGACGGGCGGGGGGGAGCGGCGGTGGGCGTGGCGGTGGCGTCGGTCATCGGCCGGTCCTCACTTGATCAGGTAGACGATGGTGAACACGAGGATCCAGACCACGTCGACGAAGTGCCAGTACAGGCCGACGATCTCGACCGCTTCGGCCTTCTCCTGGGTGATCCGCCCCCGCATCGACAACACCAGCGTAGAGACCAACATGACGATGCCGATCGTGACGTGGGCGCCGTGGAACCCGGTGAGGGTGAAGAACGCCGAGCTGGCCGGGCTGGTGGTGAAGCCCAGGCCCTCGTTGACGAACTCCTTGAACTCGTAGACCTGCCCGGAGATGAACACCGAGCCCAACAGGGCGGTCATGAGGAGCCACGAGCGCAGGGCCCGGTGGTCGCCTCGCTGGATCGCCGAGACCGCCAGCACCATGGTGAGCGAGCTCATCAACAACACGAACGACGAGATCGACGTGAAGGCGATGTCGTAGAGATCGCCCAGCACCGGCCCGTCGGCCGTCTTTTCCTTGTAGAGCAGGAAGGTGGAGATCAGGCCACCGAAGAGCAGGCACTCCGAGCCCAGGAAGATCCACATGGCCAGCTTCTCGTTGGAGATGCCGGTGGAGGTCACGTGGCTGGAACCGTGGGTCTCGTCGGGCGCGCCGGCCGGGTCGCCCGGCGCCCGCTGGACGTGGGGATCGGCCAGGTCAGTCAACGAGGACCGCCTCCTCGGTGCTGGTGTGCGCGGTTGCGTCGTCCCCGCTCACATCGGTCGGGTGGGAGCCGTGGTCCTCGTGGTCGCCGCCCGGTTCGGTGGCCGGCTCCATGACCCAGCCGTAGATGCCGGCGATGATGCATATGCCGCCGAGCACGCAGAACCACAGGTTGTAGATCAACCCCCAGGCCACCCAGGGCAGGCCGAAGGCCAACACGAGCGGCCAGTACGACGGCGACGGCAGGTGCACACCGGTGCCGTCACCGGGCTGGGAGACATCTGCGGTGGCGGCGATGCGGACCAGGCGGCCCTTCTCGTCCTCGCCGTACTTGCGGTGCCAGAACTCGTCGAGGGTGGTGACGGTGGGGACCACGTCGAAGTTGTGGACCGGGGTGGGGCTGGCCACCATCCACTCCAGGCTGCGACCGTCCCACGGGTCGCCGGCCATGACCAGCGACGCCACCTTGGCCCTCTTGCGGCTGGCGTAGATGTTCCAGAAGAAGATCAGGAACGACACTGCGATGAGGAAGGCGCCCACCGTGGAGACCAGGTTCCAGAAGTTGAAGCCGTAGCCGTCACGGTAGGTGTAGGTGCGGCGGGGCATGCCCTGCAGGCCGAGGATGTGCATGGGCCCGAACGTGAGGTTGAAGCCCACCAGCAGGATCCAGAAGTTGATCTTGCCGACCCTGTCACTGAGCGCATAGCCGAATGCCTTGGGCCACCAGAAGTACCAGCCGCCGATGAAGCCGAACAGGGCGCCCCCGAAGAGCACGTAGTGGAAGTGGGCCACGATGTAGTAGGTGTCGGTCTGTTGCGTGTCGGCCGGCGACACTGCGTGGGTGACCCCCGACAAGCCACCGATGGTGAACATGGTGACCAGGCCGATGGAGTACAGCATCGGGGCGGAGAACCTGAGCTTGCCGCCCCACATGGTGGCCAGCCAGTTGAGGATCTTCACGCCGGTGGGCACGGCGATGAACATGGTGGACACCGAGAAGGCAGCCACCGAGATCGGCCCGATGCCGGAGGCGAACATGTGGTGGGCCCACACGCCCCAGCCCATGAACCCGATGGCGATGCCCGAGAACACCATGAACGGATAGCCGAAGATCGGCTTGCGGGCAAAGACCGGGATGATCTCCGAGATGACCCCGAAAGCCGGGAGGATCATGATGTAGACCTCGGGGTGCCCGAAGATCCAGAACAGGTGCTCCCAGAGCAGTGGGTCGGCCCCGGCGGACACGTCGAAGAAGCGGGCGCCGAAGAGGCGGTCGAACATCAGCAGGAACTGCGCGGCGGTGAGCACCGGGATGGCGAAGAGCAGGAGGAACTGGGTGACCAGGCTCATCCAGGTGAAGACCGGCATCTTCATCAGCGTCATGCCCGGGGCCCGCATGTTGAGCACGGTGGTGATCAGGTTGATGGCGCCCACCAGCGACGCGATGCCGGTGAGGATCAGACCCATGTTCCAGAAGTCGAGGCCGCGCGTGGGCGAGAAGATCACCCCGGTGTTGGGGGCGTAGGCGAACCAGCCGCCGTCGGCAGCGCCGCCCAACAGCCAACTCGAGTTGAGGACCACGCCACCGAACAGGAACGCCCAGAAGGAGAAGGCGTTGAGCCGGGGGAAGGCCACGTCGCGGGCGCCGACCTGCAGCGGCATCAGGTAGTTCATGAACGCGGCGCCGATCGGCATGACCACCAGGAAGATCATGGTGGTGCCGTGCATGGTGAAGACCTGGTTGTAGAGGTCTGCGCTCAGGAGCTTGCCGTCGGGCTGGGCCAGCTGGACGCGGATGAGCAGGGCCTCGATCCCGCCGATCACGAAGAAGAACATGGCGGCGGCGCCGTACATGATCCCGATCTTCTTGTGGTCCACCGTGGTGACCCAGGCCCGCCAACCCTTGGGGTCGTCGGGACGGGCGAACACGCCCATGGGCCGGATAGCGGGTGCGCCTCCGGAACCGAGGGCGAGGGGTCCGTCTGTGGTGGACATCGGCGTCTCGTTCCTACTTCAGCGTGACGAGGAAGGCGACCAGGTCATCGATCTGGTCTTCGGACAGGTTCAAGTTGGGCATGCCTCGGCTGTTGGTGGTGGCGGCATCGCCCGCGGCCATGGCCTTTTCGCCCGGTGGGTTGCGCAACCAGGCTTCGAGCACGGTGCGGTTGAGGCACCGCTCGACGCCCTCGTCGGTGGACGCCCAGTCCTCGCCCAACGCGACGCACTCCTCGGTCGGCTTGCGCAGGTCGAACTTGGCGCCGGAGAAGGAGGTTCGGCTCATGAAGTGGGTGAGGTTGGGTGCGGCCCCCGACACCTGGTTGATCTCCTCGTCGTAGACGAAGGGCTGGTCCGCACTGGCCAGGTCGTCGCCGCCCGAGGCCGGGTCGACCATGTCGGTGATGCGGTGACAGCTCGTGCACTGGCCGGCGAACGCGCTCCACCCGGCCTGGGCGTCGGTCTCGGTGGGGTTCTCGAACGGTGCCTGCTGGCCCTCGGTCCAGGTGGCGAACTCGTCCGGGGTGAGGGCCACCACCTTGATGCGCATCTCGGCGTGCGACAGCCCGCAGTACTCGGTGCACTGGCCGAGGTACTCGCCCGGCTCGTCGGCCTCCATGGTGAGCGGGTGGCGGCGACCGGGCACGGCGTCCTTCTTGCCGTTGAGGGCGGGGGCCCAGAACGAGTGGATGACGTCGCGCGAGGTGATCTGCAGCGACACTTCGCGTCCGGCCGGGATCACCAGGTCGTTGGCGGTGACGACTTCGTCGTAGGTGCCGTCGTCGTCGAGGTCGTAGCGGTACTCCCACCACCACTGCTGGCCGATGACCTCGACCTTGAGCGCCTCGGGACCGGGCTTGCGAGCAAGGTCGAACACGCCGACCACGGTGAAGACGCCGACCACGAGCAACACGATGGCCGGAAGGATGGTCCAGGTGATCTCCAGGCGGAAGTTGCCGTGCACCTGCTCGGGAAAGTCGTCGTAGTCGGTGTCGTCGCGGGCCCGGAACTTGAGGGCCACGTAGAGGGCGCCGCCCAAGATGAGCACGAAGACGACCGCAGCGATGCCGAAGATCGGGTTGATGAGGGTGTTGATGCTCTCGGCCTTGGGCCCCTTGGGCTTGAGGGTGGTCTGCGGGGCATCGGATGCGCACGCCGTGGCCAGCACCACCACGCCCACCAGGGCGGGAACCAGCTTCACGATGCGGTCGTTCAGGCGTCCGGTCATGGGTCCTCCTCGGTTCGACACGTCAGGTCCCCACTTGGATCACTACGAAGGCCGGCTCCGGGAGCGGCGCCAGGCCTTCTTCGCCGCCGCCCTCTCCTTCGCGCTCTTCTTCTTCGTGTTCGACCTCGCGTTCGCCGGCCACTGCTGCGGCCACGCCGCCTACCAGGATGGCCACACCGCCCACCAGCAACAACCCGGCCACGACTGACGGCGAGATCTTGGGCTTGGACACGAGCAGGGCGCCGATGCCGAGCACCGCGATGGGCACCAGGGCGAACACCGCGTAGGAGCCCAGCTTGGGTAGGGCCAACAGGATGCGGGAGATGGCCAGCACCAGTCCGCCGATGCCCAGCACGGCCAGCCCCGGGATCTCCACCGGGTACATGAAGCGGTTGCGGATGGTCCGGTTGACCTCGGCGTCGCCGGTGGCCCGGTCGGACCACGATCGCACCGCCCACTCGACGGTGGTGATGGTGAGACCGATGAAGCCGATCACGAACATGACCGGGCCGATGGCCAGGCCGAGAGCGATGGCGCCCACCGAGAAGGCACCCACCACGGGCCAGTAGTTGACGGTGGCCGGTGCCTCCACCTCGGGCACGGCGTCGAGGCCCACCACCTGGGCCTGCGCGTCGGGGTCGGTGTCTCGCAGCGCGGACAGGAAGATCCCGAGGAACAGCGCCGCGGCCGACACGCCGATGAGGATGGAGAAGCCGGCATGCTCGCCGACGTAGCCCTTGTAGCCCAAGGTGAGCGGGCCCACCAGCGTGTCCATGCCGAGGAGGTGATCGCCGGTGCCGGCGGCGTAGGCCACCGCAGCGACGAACCCGAATCCGGCCAGGGCGAAGAGGAACTTGGAACCGGTCTTGAACATGCGTCCCTACTTCGTCACGTAGATCGCGAGCCAGATCACCGCGTGGGCGGCGATGGTGACGTACCAGAACAAGGCGGCGGCGCTGACGCCTTCTCGGTCGCGCCCTTGGTACTCGCCGCCGAGCGTCCGGAAGGTCATCACGGCGGCGTAGGCCAGCCCCGCCACGATCATGGCCAGGTGGGCGCCGGTGACGGTGTAGATCAGCACCCCCGCGGTGGAGCTCACCGGGAGCTGGGCCTGGGTGTAGAGGAACGAGGTGGCGTTGATGACGGCGATGCCGAAGAAGATGGTGAGACCCAGGGCCACATACGCCATCTGCCGGTCGTTCCTGCCGACGGCGTCGACGGCCCACCACATGGTGACCGCGGAGATCAACATGGTGGCAAAGGCCATGTTGCCGGGGGTGAGCGGCAGGTTGGAACCTTCGGGGAGCCAGGTGGCCCCTTCGACGGCGAGGGCGTCAGCCCGGGCCGAGAGGTAGACGCCCACCAGGCCGACGATGGCCATGAAGCCAGCCGCGGCGGCCAGGGCAGTGCCCACCAGCAGCACCCGGGGGCGCGCCGGAGCGGCGGCGGGGGGAAGGCCCATGGCCGTGGCCATCAGGCCTCCTCGCGCCGGTCGGTGAGCGGTTCCGCCGAAGTGACCGCCGGGAGGTCGCCGGCGAAGTTGGCAAGTGGCGGGGGCGACGGGGCCAGCCATTCGAGCGACTGGCCCTCCCACGGGTCGGTGGTCACGTCGCCGGTGCCGGCCCTGCGCAGCGGGAGAAGCGAGACCACTGCGGCCAGCAACCCCAGGGCCACCACCGCGGTGCCAAGGGCCACGACCACGTTGAGGCCCTCGATTCCACCGGACCAGTCGAGGCGCTTCTCGGGGCCTCGACCAGCCAGGCCAGAAACGAGGTCGGGGATCACCACCGCAGCCGAGCCCACCAACAGCACCAGTGGTGCCAGCCGGCCGAGGGCCTCGGTGGCCGGCCGGCGACCGATCTTGGTGGCCCACCAGTGCAGTCCGCCGAGCGAGGCGATGACCGACGCCAGGACCACGGCGTGGCTGACGCCCAGGTCGAAGATGGTGCCGGTGGTCTCCAGCGCCGGGATGGAGCCGAGGGCTCCGGCGGCCACGCCGAGCAGCAGGATCAACAGGGCAGCGACGGCGTAGAGCGCGCCGGCGGTGAGGCGGAACGACCCTCGGCGGAACAACTCGCCGGCCAGGCCGAGGACCGCCAGCACCGGGAGGACGCCGGCCAGCCCGATCACGATGACGATCAGCGACTCGTAGGGTCCGACATCGGTGGCGCCGGCGAGGAAGGCGCCGAAGCTGAGGACGCCAAGGGCGGCGATGGCGCCCTGGGCCGCTGATCGGGGGGCGATGCGGGCCCGGGCCGTGGTGGCCAGGACGTCGGCGGCGAAGCCCAGCACCGGGATGGCGACGGTGTAGATCTGCGGGTTGCGGAAGAGCCAAAGCAGGCGGCCGTAGATCTCGGCGTTGCCGCCGTAGGACGAGCCGCCGTGGCGGTGGTCGACGTACATCAGCACCAGGACGGCGATCAGCACCGGCAGGGTCAGCAACCACATGATGGCGGCCACGGCCACCGACCAGGCGAACAGCGGCACGCGGGCCAGGGTGAGACCCGGTGTCCGCAGGGCCAGCACCGTGGTGGCCAGCGACACCGCAGCCAGCAGGATCGACGCCACCACCAGCCCCATGGAGGCGATCCAGAGGTTGACGCCCGACGACCGGCCTCCGCCGGGCCCGCCGTTCATGGCATAGGAGGCGAGCAGCAGGCCCGAGCCCATCAGCCACCCCCAGTACGAGGCGGCAGCGGCCCGGGGGAAGGCCACGGCTCGGGCGCCGACCTGGAGGGGCACGACCACCAGGGCCACCCCGACCACCAGGGGCAGGGCCAGGAGGAACACGGTGGCCACCCGGTAGAGGGTGAAGAGCTGGAAGACGGTGTCAGCGGCGAACACGTCGAGGGTCTCGGCGGCTACGGCTTCCACCGCGAACGCCTGGCCCAGCACCACCGTGCCGAGGCCAAAAGCCAGCGCGGTCACGATGTAGAGCCGCCCGATGACCTTGTGGTCGCCGGAGCCGAGCACGCCGGCCAGCCCGGTGGGACGGGCCTCGGGACGATGGGGAACCGGCTCCGAAGCCACGGCCCCGGTCTCGGGATGGGTCTCAGGAGCGGTCTCGGTTACGGCCATCGACGTGGGGACCTCACCGTCGCCGGGCCAGACTGCAGACACGACGACGTCTCGTGGGAAACGGTTCCGTTCGGCCCGGGACACTACACAGCGGCTCTTCCGGGCGACCAAGCCGGAGCCCGTCTTCTCGGTGTCCTCCAGCGACGGTTCCACCGCCTCCCGTCGCCACGGTGAGGACCAGGAGCGGACCACGGCGACGGGTCCGGACCGACGCGCTGGCGGGCATCACGCGTTGCGGACGAACTGGTCGATCGCCATGGCCCCGAACAACAAGGTGATGTAGGAGATCGAGTAGGTGAACACCTTCATGGCCAGCTGGTTCGAGGGGTTGCGGTAGAGCTTCACGGTCATGGCCGTGAACACCCCGCCCAGCACCAGAGCGGCGCCGAGGTAGACGTTGCCCATGCCGGCCACCGGCGAGAACACCAGCGTCAGCGCCCACAGGATGACGGTGTAGATCACGATCCGCGACGCCGTCTTGTGGAGGCTCACCACCGACGGGAGCATGGGCACGTCGACCGAGGCGTAGTCGTCGCGGTACTTGATGGCCAGGGCCCAGAAGTGCGGAGGGGTCCAGTAGAACATCACCCCGAACAGCACCACCGGAGCCCACCCCAGGCTGTTGGTCACCGCCGACCACCCGATGAGCACCGGAGCCGCACCCGCAGCCCCGCCGATGACGATGTTGTGGGTGGACGTCCGCTTGAGCCACAACGTGTAGACGAACACGTAGAACAGGCAGGCCGACACACCGAGCACGGCGCTCAGCAGGTTGACCCAGTACCAGAGGTAGACGAAGGCCAGCGCTTCGATGGCCACGGCAAAGGTCAGGGCGGCACGGGGCGACATCACGCCGGTCACCAGGGGGCGGCCCTTGGTGCGCTCCATCACCTGGTCGATGTCGCGGTCGACGTACATGTTGACGGCGTTGGCACCCCCGGCGGCAAGGGTGCCGCCCAGCACGGTGTTGAGGATCAGCCAGCCCGACGGCAGCCCCCGGTCGGCCACGATCATGGTGGGGACGGTGGTGATCAACAACAGCTCGATGATGCGTGGCTTGGTCAGCGCCACGTAGCCGGCAACGCGAGCACGCAGGGGGACCGCAGCCGGTAGCGATGGCGGAGCTTGCCGGAGCACGACACCACCCTAAGTCGGGGTGTGATGCTCCGACGAGTCCACCCGGGGCGGCCGATGAAGCCTCCGATGAGGGCATCGTGAACCGTCCGACCAGCGATCGGACCGTTGCGTCGACCCCCGGGGAAGCCTTTGCCCCGGTGCCGCCTGGCTGACGCCAGAAGGTCCGCCGTAGCGTGCGGACGTGATCGCCCGCCTGCGCCGGCCCCTGTCGCCGGCCCGCTACCGGCGGGTCACGGTGGTCGCCCTGGTGCTGCTGATCGGCATCGTGGTCACCGGGGCCGGGGTGCGGCTCACTGGTTCCGGGTTGGGCTGCACCGACTGGCCCAACTGCACCGACGAGCGCTTCGTGGCCGACCGGGGCGACGTCCACCAGATGGTGGAGTTCGTCAACCGGCTGATCACCGGGGCCGTGTCAGCTGCGGTGGCCGTGGCGGTCCTGGGGTCACGACGTCGGACCCCTCGCCGACGGGACCTCACCTGGTTGTCGTGGGGGCTGGTGGCGGGAGTGGTCGCCCAGATCGGGCTCGGCGCAGTTGTCGTGCTCACCGACCTCAACCCATGGCTGGTGCAGGGCCACTTCGTGGTCTCGATGCTGTTGGTGCTCGACGCCGTGGTCCTCGTCCACCGCGCGGGTCTCGCCGACGACGAGGTCGTGCGCCCGGCGGTCACCCCGATGCTGCTGCGGTGGGGCCAGGTGCTGGTGGCTTCCGCAGTCGTGGTCATCGGCACCGGCACGCTCGTCACCGGGTCGGGGCCCCACAGCGGCCACGGCCGCTCGGAGTCGGGCGCAACCGAGGCCGAGCAGCTCGCTGCCGCCCGGGACGTGCGGCGGCTGCCCGTCGCGGTCCACGACGCCGCCCGGATCCACGGCGTGGCCATGATCGCCTTCCTCGCGGTGACGGTGTGGGTGCTGGTGCAGCTCCGGCGCCACCAAGGCGACGGTCCCCTGGTACGGGCTGGGACCGGGCTGCTCACCGTGCTCGTCCTGCAGGGCGCCCTCGGCTACACCCAGTACTTCACCGGGGTCCCCCCGCTGCTGGTGGGACTGCACGTGCTCGGTGCGTCGCTGGTCTGGGTGGCGGTGGTGCACCTGTACCTGCAGATGCGCTCACCACTGGTGAGCGGTCCGACGGTTCCGGCAGACTTGGAGCGTGTCGACCACCGCTCCGGCCATCTCCCCCACGGAGATCTCGTCGCCGGACGATGACGTCGCCCTCGACACCGACCTGCCCTGGATCGTGCTCGTGTGGAACGACCCCATCAACACCATGGATTACGTGGCCCTCGTGTTCCAGAAGCTGTTCGGCTACTCCAAGGCCAAGGCCGACCGCCTGATGCTCGACGTCCACGAGAAGGGCCGGGCCGTGGTCTCATCGGGACCTCGCGAGAAGGCGGAGATCGACGTCTTCCGGCTCCACGAGCACGGGTTGTGGGCCACCATGCAGCACGACGAGTGACCGGGTTGGCCCGCTTCGGATCCCGTCGCAACCAGGTCGTGCGCCGCCGCCCCGACGGACGCTACGAGCTCGTGCTCGACCCCCGCCTGCGCGAGACCGTAGGCGCCCTGCTGAGCGAGCTCGACCAGCTGGTCGAAGCCGGGCCCGACGATGACGGCGGGCTTCGCCGCCTCAACCCGCCGGCTTACCTCGACGACGCCGACAAGGACGCCGAGTACCAGCTCCTGGCCGGCGACGAGCTGCGCACGTCACGTCGCGACGCCATCGCCGCCGTGCGCTCGTCGCTGGAGGCCGACGGCCTGGACGAGGCAGGGCTGTGGGCGTGGCTCCAGTCGCTCAACGCCCTGCGCCTGGTGGTGGGTACCCGCCTCGGCATCGACGACGACGAGGGTTCCGACGTCGAGGTCGATCCCGACGACCCGGCGGCCGGCCTCTGGTCGATCTACCACTTCGCCACGTGGGTCCAACACGAAGTGGTGCGCGCCCTCCAGGGCTAAGGGCCGTGACCGGCCTTGTGCGCCGGGACGACGAACGTCAGCGGCAGCCGGCGGCGATATCGCCGAGGGCCTGCTGGCCCTCGGCCCCGTTCAGGATGCCGGCCATGATCTGGCCAAAGGGGAAGCGGTCGATCACGCCCTGGGCCAGGCACCGGGCCTGGGGGTCGGTGGCCTCGGCTTCGGTGGCCTGGTTGTAGAGGGCGGTTCGTAGCACCGGGAGCTGGAGCAGCTCGACCGACACCGCGCCCACGGCCGCAGCCTCCGCGCCCGGGTCGCACGACTCGAAGCGCACCGAACCGTCGACCACCTCCACGCTGGCGGTGTCGGGGGGCGACTGGGCCACCCAGGCGGCGAGGGCGTCGCGCAGCTCGGTCACGTCGCTCTCGGCGTCACCCACGGCTCGGCCCCGGACGCAGACGCGTTTGCCTTCGTCGGTGCGGTAGACGGTGTAGCCGTCGCCGGCGAGGCCGTCGGCGGCACGCAACGCAGTGGAGGGCTCCATGCGAGACGCCAGCAGCACATACCACGCCGTCGGCCCGAATTCGCCGTCGTCGATGACCTCGCTGCCCTTCGGCGGGTCCACCGTGAGGGTCTCTCGTCCCGCCGCGTCGGTCCCGGCGAGCAGCGGGTTGAACAGCACGTCCTCGCCGGGTGGGTCCGCCAACGCCTCGTCGATGGCCTCGGAACCGCCGGAGCGGTCGAGGTAGGCCACCAACTCGGGCCCGAAGACGTAGGGGGCGGAGAACAGGGCGGTGAGGACGGGCGGCACTTCCTTCTCGAGCTTCTCGGTGGCCTCGGTGCCTGACGACGACGCCTCCGCCTCGTAGGCCATGCGCTCCTCGGCGGTGAGCACCTCGGCGGCGTAGATGTCCTCGATGCGGCCGGCATCGCCCTCGGCCAGGGCCCGCAGCGTGGAGGATTCGCCTTCGCCGAGACCCTCGAGGCGTTCCAGGTCGAAGCGCTGGTCCTGGAGCACGTGGGTGAGCTCGTGGGCCAGCGTGACCCGCAGGGCCGGGGTCAGCTTCGTGCCCCGCACGTAGACCTTCCCGGTGCCGGGGGAGTAATGGGCGAGGGTGCCGGAGTCGCTCAGCGTGTCGGTGGCCTTGCCCAGGTCGACCTCGCCGGCGATGAGGCCGAGGGCCCGGAGCTGGGCCAGGGCGTCGTCGAGGGCGGCGTCCTCGGCGGGGTCGGCCACGTCCTCGCCGTCTGTCGACGCCTTGCGGTACTCGGCCTCGGACAGGAACTTCACCTCGACCGGGTGGTCGAACGCGAGGTCCCGCTCGTCGGCCACCCACTCGGCGATCCCGGCCACCTTCGGGTCCCAGGCCGACGGGTACTGCCGGCCGCCTCGCAGCACCACGTACGCACCGCCGGCGATCATCGCCAGCACCACCAGGATCGACAGGCCCACCAGCACCCGTGGGGCCCGGTCGACCGGAGCTCTCGTGGGCGCAAAGATCCCCGGGAACTGGGCGCGACGCCCGCCAGGAGGACGTGGTGACGACGGCGAGCCAGGGGCGCCGGCGAAGGGGTTGGAGCCCATGGGCCCGGTCCGGCTGACCCCCCCAGGTCCGGGCAGCGGGGGCAGCGGCGTGTTCCCCGGAGGGGCAATCGGGGGTCCACCGCCCCACGGACCCGGCTCACGGGGCGGCCCGGGCCAAGACCCACGGTCGCTCATGTGGCCACCGGCGCCGGACGCGCTCGCCCACGGGCGACGTTGGTGGGAGCGGGGCGCACGTCGTACCAGTCGGCACGAACGATGCGCCCCTTGAGGCAGGTGCGCCGTTGCCGCTCGCGGGCCCGTCCGCTGGTCACCTCGGCGACCCTACCGACCGGTCCACCCACCTACCGGCGCGGTCCCCCAGATGGTTCCGGGTCGGATTCGGCCGCGCTCCGCGCGCGAACGCGCCCAGAACCGTCCCCGAGCGCTACCGGGTCGGAATCGGCCGGGCGTTGCGGCGGAAACGCGCCCAGAACCGTCGACTTTCAGATGTCGGGTCGGGAGCGGATCGTAGCGGTGGCCGGCGACACCTGGAAACCTTGCGCCGTGCTCCTCCAGGACCTCCCCACCCCGAGCCTGATCGTCGACGCCGATGCGTTCGAGCACAACGTGAGGACCATGGCCGCAGCCCGGCCCGGCCCGGCGCTGCGTCCCCACGTCAAGGCGTTCAAGTCGACTGCCCTGGCCGCCGAACTGGCTGCCGCCGGTCACCGCACGTTCTGTGCGGCGACGGCCCGCGAGGTGGTGGGCCTGGCCCGGGCCGGGCTGGGCGATGACCTGCTGCTCGCCAACGAGATCCTCTCCCCCACAGCGTTGGAGGCCATGGCCGGCTGCGGCGCCCGGGTCACCGTGGCCGTCGACTCCACCGAGACGGTGCACGCCGCAGCCGACCACGGCATTCGCGAGGTGCTCGTCGACGTGGATGTCGGCTGCTACCGCTGCGGGTGCCAGCCCGACGACGCCGGCCGCCTGGCCGACCTGGCCCGGTCCTGCGGCCTCGAGGTGCGCGGCGTCATGGGCTACGAGGGTCACCTGATGCTGGCCGAGGTGGAGACCAAGACCGACCTGGTGGCCAAAGCCATGGCCCTGCTGGTGGCGGCGCACCAGGACGTCGGCGGCGACGTGGTCTCCGGTGGCGGCACCGGCACCTACCGCCAGAACACGTGGGTCACCGAGCTGCAGGCAGGGTCGTACACGTTGATGGACACCGCCTACGCCGCCACCGGGCTGCCGTTCCGCCAGGCCCTGTCGCTGTGGACCACGGTCCTATCGGCGAGCCCCAGGGGATGGGCCGTGGTCGACGGCGGTCTCAAGGGCCTGGGCATGGACCACGGCGACCCCCAGGCCCCCGGCTACCAGGTCCTCTACTGCTCCGACGAGCACACCACCCTCCTCCCCGCTGATCCGGCCGAGGGCTCCGAAGGAGCCGCCGGCCTGCCGAAGCTGGGTGACCGGGTGCGCCTGCTGCCGGCCCACGTCGACCCGACCGTCGCCTACCATGAGATCCTCCACGTGGTGCGCGACGACGACGTGATCGACACCTGGCCGATCGACCTCCGAGGCTGGTGAAGGGGCCCGGAAGCCCCAGGGACGGCCAGGGACCGGCTGCTACCGTGACCCGGTCCCCGAACCGGGGCAGGCCCCCATCGTCCAGCGGCCTAGGACGCCTCCCTTTCAAGGAGGTAACACGGGTTCGAATCCCGTTGGGGGTGCTTCGTCGTCCTCCGCTGTGCTGAGGGACGTGGTGAGAACAGCAGTGCCCGGGTGCAGGTCGCCTCGTCGGGGCTGAGGCCGCCACTAGCCCCAATGCCACTAGCCCCGGCCCGGCGGAGCGCTTCGGCACGGGGCATCGGTCTCAGCGATGCCCCGGCGGGCGTACCGGACGATGCCAGCCATCGTCCGCATGCGCAGGGGTCTCGTCCGCCCCTACGGGCGACGGAGCGCAGCACCACCCGAGGTCGCTCGCTCGCTCGCATCAGCAGGCTCGTCGAGCGGGCACGCCAGGGTAGACGAGCGGTGTTCTCAGGGCGACGGATCGGCACGTAGCATCCCATCCGCATGGATGAGGTCCTCGCTGCGCTGACCGCCGGTTCTCAGCGGACGGAGGGCGTTTTCGCCATCCAGCACCTCCGACGAGCCCTCGGGGCCGGGTGGATTGCCGCTGAGTCAGAGGTGCCGTCGGCGAACCTGCAGCCGGCGAGTCTCGATCTCAGACTCGGCTCGGCTGCGATGCGGCTGCGCTGCAGCTTCCTCCCGAACAACTACTCCGTGGCAGAGCGCGCCCAAGAGCTGATCGATGGTGAACCGATCGACTTGTCGGGAGAAGGTGCGATCCTGGACAAGGGACGTCCGTACCTCGTCCGGTTGCAGGAGAGCCTCGATCTTCCGGCTGGCGTGCGAGCTCGAGCCAACCCGAAGAGCTCCACTGGACGAGCCGACGTCTTTACGCGGGTCATCACGGACGCGGGACACACCTTTGATGACATCCGCCCCGGCTACCGCGGTGAACTGTGGCTCGAGGTGGTGCCGTTGTCGTTCGCAGTTCGTGTTCGAGAGGGATTGACCCTCAACCAGCTTCGGCTCTCCATCGGGGCGACGCGGTTGTCCGACGATGACGTCGTTGCACTGCACCACGAGGTTCCGCTGTTGTACCGCGGGGGCGGCGTCGTGAACGACAAGCACTTCACCGTCTCGAACGGTCTGTTCCTCGGTCTCAACCTGAAGGGCGACCGCTCCGGCTTCGTCGGCTACAAGGCTCGAGACACGACCCCTCATCTCGACCTACGTCAGGTCGGAGAAGCCGATGTCAATACCTACTGGGAACGCGTCAACAAGGAGCAGCGGGATCAGATCGTCCTGGAACCGCGGCGGTTCTACCTGTTGATGTCCGACGAGGCGGTGGTGATCCCTGCGAGCTGTGCCGCTGAGATGACTGCGTACGACCCGACCAGCGGTGAGTTGCGGACGCACTACGCAGGGTTCTTCGATCCGGGCTTCGGATACGGCCGCAAAGGTGAGATCGAAGGTTCCACTGCAGCCTTGGAGGTCCGTGCGCACGACGTCGCCTTCCTGATCGAGCATCGTCAGCGGGTGTGCAAGCTGACGTTCGAGCACATGCTGGACGAGCCCGACACCGTGTACGGCGAGGAGATCTCCTCGAACTACCAACAACAGACGAGCACTCTTGGAAAGCACTTCCGCGAAGAACTCGGCGCGTCGCCTGACAAGAAGCAACATCCGAACGAGGACCCTCCGCAGCTCGTGTTCCCGGGCGAAGCTCGAAACCATTGAGACGGCCAACTGAGAACGACGAGCCGCCCGATCCGGGTGCCTTCCCGGCCCTGCACGTTGCCGACCGGCACGATCTGATCAGCGTGCACGGGGCGCGGGTGAACAACCTCAAAGACGTCAGCGTCGAGATCGCGAAGCGCCGACTGACAGTGTTCACCGGCGTCTCCGGGTCGGGCAAGAGCTCGCTGGTGTTCGGCACGATCGCGGCGGAGTCGCAGCGGATGATCAACGAGACCTACAGCGCCTTCGTGCAGGGCTTCATGCCGACGCTGGCCCGGCCCGAGGTCGACGTCATGGACGGGCTGACGACGGCGATCATCGTCGACCAGGAGCGGATGGGTGCCAACGTCCGCTCGACGGTCGGGACCGCAACGGACGCCAACGCGGTGCTGCGCATCCTCTTCAGCCGACTCGGCCAGCCGCACATCGGTTCGCCCAACGCCTTCTCCTTCAACACCGCAACGATCTCCGGGGCCGGTTCGGTCACGATCGAGAAGGGCGGCGTGAAGCAGCGAGAGAAGCGCTCGTTCACGCGGGCCGGCGGCATGTGCCCGCGTTGCGAGGGCATGGGATCGGTCACGGACTTCGACCTGTCGGCCCTGTACGACGACACCAAGTCGCTCAACGATGGTGCGCTCACGATCCCCGGCTACTCCATGGACGGCTGGTATGGCCGGATCTACCGCGGCTGCGGCTTCTTCGACCTCGACAAGGCGATCCGCAAGTACTCCAAGAAGGAACAGCAAGACCTGCTCTACAAGGAGCCGACCAAGATCAAGGTCGAGGGGATCAACCTGACCTACGCGGGGCTGATCCCGCAGATCCAGAAGTCCTTCCTCGCCAAGGATGTTGACGCCCTGCAGCCGCACATCCGCACATTTGTGGAGCGGGCGGTGACGTTCGGCACCTGTCCTGACTGTGATGGCACCCGGCTCAACGAGGCGGCTCGATCGTCGAAGATCGGGGGAGTCAGCATCGCGGACGCCTGCGCGATGCAGATCAGCGACCTGGCCGGCTGGGCAGGCGGTCTGGATGAGCCGTCGGTGGTGCCACTGCTGGCGACGCTGCGGCACTCGCTCGCCTCGTTCGTGGAGATCGGGCTCGGCTACCTGTCGCTCGACCGGCCATCGGGCACGCTGTCGGGCGGTGAGGCGCAGCGCACCAAGATGATCCGTCACCTCGGGTCGTCGCTCACCGACGTGACCTACGTGTTCGACGAACCGACGGTCGGGCTGCACCCACACGACATCGCGCGGATGAACGACCTGCTGCTGCAACTGCGGGACAAGGGCAACACCGTGCTGGTCGTCGAGCACAAGCCCGAGGCGATCGAAATCGCCGACCACGTCGTCGATCTCGGTCCCGGCGCCGGCACCGCGGGCGGCGAGGTGGTGTTCGAGGGCACCGTCGACGGGCTGCGGGCCAGTGGCACGACGACCGGCCGCCACCTCGACGACCGGGCGGCCCTGAAGCCCTCCGTGCGGACCCCGTCGGGGGTGCTGGAGGTGCGCGCCGCCAGCACCCACAACCTGCGCGACGTCGACGTCGACATCCCGCTCGGCGTCCTGGTGGTGGTGACCGGTGTGGCCGGCTCTGGGAAGAGCTCCTTGATCCGCGGTTCGGTGTCGGGGCGCGACGGAGTGGTGTCGGTCGACCAGGCAGCGATCAAGGGCTCGCGGCGCAGCAACCCGGCGACGTACACCGGACTGCTCGACCCGATCCGCAAGGCGTTCGCCAAGGCCAACGGCGTGAAGCCGGCGCTGTTCAGCGCCAACTCCGAGGGCGCCTGCCCCACCTGCAACGGCGCCGGCGTCATCTACACCGACCTGG
>JAABUN010000960.1_pt1 | contig 69263 bp, 47 predicted proteins | sample 5559311 | NCBI WGS metagenome assembly JAABUN01 (sample SAMN10711877, study PRJNA513370) | rock metagenome | isolation source: Antarctica rocks | place: Antarctica: Victoria Land, Siegfried Peak sud | reverse complement strand
GCCCCGTGGCCGTCGGCGGGCTGCGCAGCACCCGCCGACGCTTGACGGCCATCACAGATGCTCTCCGGCTCACCTGATCGCTCAGCCGCTGAAGCGGCTTCGTCTCACAGGTGCCCGGAGAGGGGGGACGCGCCGCCTATCACGCGCAGGCATCCCATCCGAACACCGATGTAAACGCGGCTCGACTTCTGTTCATCACTCAGGAAGTGCCACTGCGTGGCGCTTCCAGACGACTCCACGAGGGATCGCCAGCATGACCGCGACGAACCGACGCGTCCTGATCTTCGGCGCGGACGGCCTGCGACCGGACCTGATCGACCGGGCGCTAATGCCAAACGTCGCCCGGCTGGAGGCCAGCGGCGTCCGGTTCACCGATCATCACGCGGTCTACCCCTCCCACACCCGGGTCAACGGCAGTACGCTCTCCACCGGCACGACGCCGGGCCGCCACGGGATCGTCGCGAACACGATGCTCGTACCGAACGCGACCGATGATCACACCGTCGACACCTCCCAGTTTCAGCACCTGGATGCCCTGGCGGCCAGCGACCCCAGTGGCCGCGCCCAGCTCACCACCTCCCTGAGCGACATCCTCGGCCGGAGCGGTGCCCGGGTCGCTGTCGCCGGGACCGGGTCGAGCGGTTCGAACGTCCTGTGGACCTTCGGCAACCGCGGCCGGATGGTCAACCCGAACAGCGCCTACGGCATCGCGGATCTCTACGACCTGCGCGAGAAGCTCGGCGAGATCCCGGACGTGGCGGTGCCGAACACCGAGCGGAACCGCTACGCCACCCGGGCGGTGATCGACCTGTTCCTGCACGACCCCGCGAACCGGGTGATTACGCTCTGGCTGGCCGAACCGGATTCGGCGCTGCACAAGTTCGGACTTGGATCGCGGGAGGCCCGGGCCGGGATGAAGAGCGCCGACGAGTGTCTCGGCGCCATCCTCGACGCACTGACGGAGCGTGGCATCCGGGATCAGTTCGATGTCCTGTTCATATCCGATCACGGCCACTCGTCGCTGCGCTCGCACAAGTCCCTGCGCGAGCTGCTGATCGAGGGGCAGCGCGATCTCGGCGGGCACCTGCCGGAGATTGCCATCGCCAGCGACTTCATCTATCCGAAGCCCGGCACACCCGAGCCGACGGTCGAGCAGCTCGCCCCCCTGGCCGAGTGGCTGCTCGCCCAGCCGTGGGTGGATATCGTCTCGGGTGGGCTGGAGGGCTCGGAGCGGCTGCCCGGCGTCATCGCCTTACGGGACCTCTGGAACGGCCAGACCAATCCGCGGCGCCCGATGCTCGCGGTCTCCCCGAAGTGGAACGACGGCGTCAACGAGTTCGGCGTACCCGGCAGCGTCTCCGCCCTGACGACGCAGGTGGCGCTGAAGTCGTCGCACGGTTCGCTGTCGCCCTACGACATGCACGCGACGCTGATCGCGAGCGGTCCCTCATTCCGCGAGGGTCTCGTCTCCGCCGTCCCGACCGGCGCGACGGACATCACCCCGACGATCCTGACGATCCTCGGGCTGGAGCTGCCAGAGGCGATCGACGGCCGCGTCCTGCACGAGGCCCTCGCCAACCCCACCGGCGAGGTGCCGGACCGGGAAGACCTGGTGCTCACGGCGACCAACCCCGACGGTCAGCCGAGAGGCGTGCTCTTGCACCGGGTGAGCGCGACGACTTACGTCCACGGGTCAGCTCAGACTGGATCCGTGTAGAGCTGTTGTGATTGGTGGTGCCTTGTACCGGAGCAGACCCCTCGCCTGCCCGCATCTGCGGATGCGTCAGGAAAGGGGCTTTTCTGGTGGCGGCGACATCCAAGACCGTTCAGGAGATCATCACCGATTCTGACCGTCGCCCGATGTATGCGCCGACACACGTTTTGCTTCCCATGGGCACGGATCATGCCCCCTGGACAGCAAGCGCAGAAAGTGCACCGAGCGACGCCACCGCTTGGAGCTTAGGGTGAAGGAGGTAATACGATGGACGCGAGGATCAACCGTCGAACATTCGGCGGGACAGCGGCAGTGCTGGCTAGTGGAGCGGTCCTAGCCCGTCTGACCTCCACTTCGGCACAGGAGTCGACACCGTCGGCAAGTCCGATGGCTAGCCCGGTTGCCTCACCGGCGGCGAACGGCGGCACCATTACGGGCCGTGTAACCGATGGCGAAACCGGTGAGCCGCTGGGGGATGTCTATGTCACGGTCGGCTGGAGAACCTTCATGCTGGCCACCATGACCGATGCCGAGGGGCGCTACAACGTCACCGATGTGCCGACGGGCGAATCGGCACCGGTGTTGGGCTTCCATGATGCCGGATATCGGTATGCCAATAGCGAGTTCGATTACGGGCTCGACATTGTCCTGGAGCCTGGTGCGACCTATACCTTCGATTTCTCGTTGTTCCCGCTCAACCAGCCGGCCGGTGAGCCACAGCTTTCCGACGCGGCGATCAGCCCCGACCGTGTCTCACCTGGAGAGCAGGTCACCTTCGAAGTCACGGCCAAGGGTGGCGAAGGCGGCCTCTCCGCCGAGGTCATCGCGGCGAACCCTCAATTGAGACGGATGATTCTGATGGAGTCAGTCGGCGGCGATCGCTACCGTGTGGCCGTGACGATCCCATCGGAAACACCGCCGGGCGATTACGCATTTGGCTTCTTTGCCGCGAGCAATGAGTGCTTTGTCAATAGCGAGTTCCCGGAGGTCACTCTTCACATCGTCCAAGGATAGCGCCAGGCTCCCCCAGTGGCCAAGGAGCGGGAGGCTTCCTGAAAGTGGCTCTTGAAGCATAGACACCTGCTGTTTGCAGTGACATGCGATTCAAGCGGGTTGACAGAAGTCGAGCCCGGGTGGAAGTTCTGGATCAGCGCTTCCGCCAACCCGCTTAGAACGGCGCCGGAACCTGCTGCTCCATCTGAACGATCCGCTTCTGGGTCCACTCCCAGGCACGGAACATTCGGCTGGTTCCCTTGTCGGCGATCTGACGCTGGAGGTCGGTGACCAGCGTCTCGATCTGGCCATGGGTGAGGCGCTGGGCGCAGGAGCGGACGATGCTCTTCTGCGGCGCCTTGTCTCCCATCTGCCCCCTGAGGAGATTCCAGATCCCGTCGGCCGGTTCGGAGTGCGAGACGATCTGGCTGTTGCCTGAGTCACCCCGGCCCGCTCCCCTGACCGTGCCGGTCTGGTTGAAGACCCGCTGGCCCCGCATCCCGGGGATCGTGGGTGGGAACGGGAACGTCCCGAACAGCGGCGCCCGGAAGTGGGCGTGGCGGACGAGCAACCGGCCCTTGCGCAGCCCGAGCAGCTCCGCCTTGGCGGTCTCGGACAGGGAGCGGTAGGCTGAGTTGACCATCTCTTCGTCGCCGATCCGGCCGTAGAGGCTGGTGCCGCAGTTGCCGAGGATCTCGTCGTCGACCTTGGATCGGAACTGCTGGGCGCCGAACAGCACGACGTTGAGGTGGCGACCACGGGCGGCGATGTCGACCAGCGTGTCCCGCAGGCCGCCCTCGCCGCCGCTGGGCGCGTACTTGTTGAGCTCATCGACGAAGATGATCAGCTTGTTGACGCCGAGCTTCTCTTCTTCGGCCATCCGCCAGATCGTGTTGATCACCGATGAGACGATCAGTTCCTGGACGTTGGAGTTGCAGCCGGCGATGTCGATCACCCGCAGTTCCTGGTCGCTGAACTTCTCGTCGGCCTCCGGGAAGCCGCCGTAGGAGACCGCGCCGTCCGCCAACAGACCGCCGAACTTGCCCGGCAGTCCCTTGAACCGGTTGCGTGCCTTGCGCAGGGTGAACTTGTGGTGCCCCTCCCACTCCGTCGATCCTGTCTCCTCGAAATACGCATCTGCCTGAGCGAACATCGCGCTCAGTTGGGCCATCGTCTCGATGCCGCGCTCGCGGATGTCGAAGATCAGCCCCCAAAGCTTGTCGTCGAGGTCGCCGTGCTCGAAGACCTTGTGCGGCGCGGCCAGCACCTTCTTCAGCGGCCAGAGGATCGGGAAGACCCGCCCTTCGGTCTCGCCCGGCGCGTCCCGCAGCGTGTTGAGCGCCCCGCGGGTCTGGATACCGTCGAGGCTGATCCCGCTGCTCCCGTTGGCACCGTAGTTCGCTTTCGGGATCCGACCTGGCTTGAAGGGCGCGAAGATCCGCAGCCGGTCGAACGGCTCCGGCTCGAGGCCCAGCGAGCGGTAGGCCTCGTGGTCGAGGTCGCTTAGCCCGCGAACACCGGCCGCCTGGTAGGCCGAGACCATCGCGTCGTCGCTGGCGTCCGGCGTGGCCGGCTTGTCCAGCCAGAGCAGGTCCGGCCCCTTGACGTTGAACATCAGCGCCGCAACCGACGTCCGCTCCGGTGCCTTCCGGAGCGTCTGGAAGACGGAGCTGGTCAGGAACAGGGCGTGACTGGTCTTGGTCGCGAGGCCGGACTGACCGGTCCAGTTGGCGTGGCCGGCCTCAGGCCCGACGAGGTAATGCTCGTCCAGGGCGACCGGCGACCGCTGGAAGATGATGTTACTGGCCTCGTCGCGGATCGGCTCGCCGGCCGCGTCGTAGGTCGGATTGCCGTTGATGTGCATCAGGGCCGGGACGGCGGCACCGGAGAACTCCTCCCGGCCGAGCGCGTCTTCGATCGCCTTCGGCGTGGCGTAGAAGACCGGACCGCCGATCGGTGGCCGCTGGGAGGAGACGTCGTCGCGGAGGTGGCGGGTCGCGAGGACGTTGACGTTGTAGACGAGCAGTTCCGGCCGGCGGGTCGGGGCGGCGACGTGGAGCGACTCCTGGATCTGGCGGTCGAAGTAGTCGTCCAGGAACGAGCGCAGATCGGAGAAGCGGCGGGGTTCATCGACCACGCCGATCACGGCCGCTTCTTCCGAGAAGGTGACGATGATGTGGCCGACATCGAGGTTGGTCTCGCCATCGTCCGCCCAGAAGCAGAATTGGTGAGCGCCGGAGGGCTCCTTCTCGGAAGAGACGACCCGACCGATCGCGCCAACGCGGGTGTCGAGGTAGCCACCGAAGGCCCCGGCCAGCCGCGGCGCGACGCCGGGGATGCCGCCTTCGAAGCCAAAGTGGCCATTCATCGGCGCCTGCTCGATCAGCGTGTCCTCGGCCAGCAGCTGCTCGAACCCATCGCTATAGCCGTCCGCCAGATAGCCGTTGCGATCCACCATCTTCATCGGTCTGCTCCCACTCCGCCTTGGCCGGCATCGCGCGTCACGCCGCCACCGTCATGTCTGCTCATCACGGGTTCCAACGGGAACCGCGCTTTCCGACAGACATCAAAGTTCCGTCTTACATTGCATTTGGCCAGGCTCGTGTCTCGGCGGCGATCTGGCGCTTGAGCATCCCTTCCAGCAGGTGGATCGGGTAGAGCAGGCTGGCCCAGCGCGCGTCACTGGTCGCCCTCGGAGTCCGCTCCGCCAGCAACCAGGAGGACAGCCGGGTGATCTCCTCGGAGTCCTCGACGTCGTAGGGGGCCTCGACCCGGATCAGGCCGTGATAGGCGTCGAGCCCGGCGTGGTCGTGCATCCGCAGGTACCACATCACGGGCGTGTCGTTGCCGGAGGCGTGCGGGCTCACGCCGCGGAAGGCGAACTTCTGGCCCCGTTCCCGGTTGTCGGGAACGAACGCGGTCGTCCGGTGGCCCGCCGGCAGATCGTAGACCTGAACGGCCTCACCCCCGGCGAGATGCGGGCTGGTCAGGCGCTTGACGACGCCGAGCGTCCGGGGAACGCTCAGGGCGCGACGGCCATCCACGATCAGCCAGCCATCGCCGGTCGGATCGATCTCCGGCCAGCGGTCCATGATCCGGAGTTCGACCTCCGCCCGGACGTTGCGGGCGGCCTCGTACGCAACCTGAACCGTCCGGCCGTAGTCGTTGAGGTAGGCCCGGTACAGGTCCATGTCCAGCGCACCGTTGATCATGGCCTTGCGCTGGATCGGGTCCTCGACCGCCCCACCGGCGGCACCGATCCGGGTGATCAGGTCATCGACCGCCGGGTCGCCCGATTGGTGCGGGATCAGCCAGCGGTGGACGAGTTCGAGCGTCGTGCGGCCAGCGCGGTCCCGGGCGATGCTGGCCTCACCCCGCTCATCACGGATGATGACGGCCGCCGCCGCAACCGTCGCGATCACCGGCACGAGCCCGATCCGCCAGGCCGAGACGGTCCGCTGCGAGCCGTCGAGGAAGCCGGTGAGTTTCGAGTCGCCGGGCGCCGCCGGTGAGACCAGGACGCGGACGACCGGGTCCGCGCCTTCGAGCCGACGCAGGGCCTGACCGAGCTGGGCCGGGGGCGGAGCAAGGCCACCCATCCCGCCGGAGAACTGCGTCTCCAGTGAGGCGGCGTTGCGCATGTCGGCGTGGAATACGCCACGTTCACGGAGTTCCAACGAGTGCCGGACGTAGGCATCGGAGAGGGTGTGGTGCCGGTAGGGGTAACTGGCCACGCTGATGCCTCACGGGCGAGCCGGATGCGGCGGGGACGGCATCCGGCTCGGGTTGTCCGTACGGGTGGGGTCAGTATAGATGAAGGGACGGGGAGGGCCGTGGATGGATCTGAGGGCCGGACCAACCAATGTTTACCGACTCGGCCGGAACCTCAAAGCATGTCGAAGATCGAAACTGGGCGCTAAAGCCGTCCGGCAACTCCAAGATGAGCGAAAGCGCGTCACAGTCTGGACGATGAGCGATGAGCAGCCATGTTCGCAGCATTTGATAGGAACATCGCATGGTTTCGAGTTGCCGGGCGGCTTCAGCGCCCGGGCCCGGTCGCTCGCATCGAAAATTGCCCGAGGTTGCGAACCGCTATTTTGGCGCCGGGGCCTTCGGCCAACCCCGTCATCCTGTCCGATATCGGCGGGATCGTTCTCATCGCCCCATGATTCTAGACCGCGCGACAGAGTCTGCGATCCATGGTGTTCTTTGTTGATTGGCAATATAGTCCAGCACGATCGGAAGGCTAGTCTCAGTCAGCGAGCGGACCGCGTAGCCGCGCTGCCACGCGAATCCCTCGTCGTGAGCGGTCGCGTCCCGCGCCCCGATCAGGAAGCTGGAGCTCCCTTTCATCTGCTGTACGATCCAGGCGATCCGGTCGTTCGGCGGAATCAAGACGGCGATATGGACGTGATCCGGCATAATCGCCAATCCCATGACCCGGATGTTCAGTTCTCGCATCCGGTGGCGGATCGCTCGCTCAGCCAGCTGGACTCGGCCTCCGATAAGCCATGGTTCACGTCGCTTCGTTGACCAGACGATGTGATAGTACAGACACCAATATGGCATCGGCCTTCTCCTGGAACGTCCTCGTCATCGATCGAATATGACGACACTTGCGTTGATTAGCGATAATTCGATTATCGCGTTAAGGGAACGTCAGAGGCAATCGATCGTCCGGCCGTCTTTGCGTTCCCGTCCTGACTCTTGGCAAGCTCCACCAGTCATCTTCCGTTGGGTTGGCGGCTTTAGCGCCGGTTCCACAACGCCACGGGCCCCTCGGCCCCGCCAATCCTGCACCCAGTCACCACTCCATTCGTGATACATTCCAAACAGAATCGGTTCGACCATGAACGTAACCCTGCCAGCCGCCGCCAGTCATTTCCAGGAGCCAGCTACATGACCCCAGCGCGACCCCGTCACCCTGAGCGAACGGGCTATCAGACAGGACCTCGCCGCCTGCTGACGATCCTGCTCGCCGCCGTCCTCCTCGTGGCCGCCGGACTACCGGGCCTGTCGCTCGGCCAGCGGGCCTCCGCCCAGGAATGGGCGCCCCCTCCCACCGTCTACGTCGACGGGACCGGCCACACCCTCGATCGTCTCTTCCTCGACATGTGGCGTCAGCACAGCGACCTCCTTGGCGACCCGATCACCGAGGAGATGTCGATCGAGACGCCCTACAGCGATCAGGACGAGACGGTTCAGTTCTTCGAGAACGCCGCCCTGGTCTACCTGCCCGATGAGGTTGCCGACGAGCAGGTCCGCCTGCTGCCGCTCGGCCGGACGATGTCGAAAGATGCCCGGGCCGATCATCAGGACGCCTTCGCTCCCGTCCGGGCGACGGACTGCCGTGACGACGACTGTCAGCTCGTCGTCCGAACCCGCCACACCGTCGAGGGCGACCTCCTCACCTTCTGGGAATCCGAGGACGGCCAGCTCCTGGGCGATCCGATCTCCCAACCGTTCAAGGACGGCAGCCGGACGACCCAGTTCTTCGAGAACGGCGCGCTGGAGATCGACGGGGGCGATGACGTCGTCGCCCTGGCCCTCGGGGAGAAGGCCGCGAAGGCCAAGAACTACGAGACCGATCGGGTCGCGCAGGCCGACGACATCCCGACCTACGACACGGCCCTGTTCGTCGAGCCCGAGATCATCGCTGAGGACACGGAGACGATTGCTGAGGACACCGCGACGAGTGCGGACACCTCCGAAGCTAACGAACCCGTCGTAGCGTATACCGGCCCCGGTCCGCAGCAGGGCGGCGCCAGAGAAATCGTCGTCTCGATCTCGGCCTCTTCGTTCTGGGCCTATGACAACGGCGACTTGTACCTGTCAAGCCTCGTGAGCACCGGGGTCGGTGCCATCCCGGAAACAGTCACGCCGACTGGCTACTTCAGCATCCTGTCGAAAGTTGACATTCAGGACATGCAGGGAGTACTCGGCGGCGAGGACTATTTCGTCCCCGATGTGCCCTGGGTGATGTACTTCGACAACCTTGGCAACGCGCTCCATGGCACCTACTGGCACAACAATTTCGGCACCCCGATGTCTCACGGCTGCGTTAATCTGCCGATGGACATTGCTCAGAGCCTCTATGCCTGGGCCGACATTGGCACCCCAGTCACTGTCCTGCCCTAGCGCCGCACGAGCAATCCACGACAGGCGAGACGGGGAGGGCCACTAGTGGCCCTCCCCGTCTCGTTTTCTTCCGATGGTTGAGAGAATAGACCTCATGCCGGTAGAAGGTTGCGCGTTGATGCATCGTGCGGTGCTTCGACATTTGGCACCGACGGTCTCTACAGCGGCTTTCAATTGGGCTCTGCTCCCCGCTCGGGGCACCTGCACAGCCGAAGCCGCTTCAGCGAGTTGATCGACCAGGTGAGCCGGAGAGGGGAGCAGCGCCACCGATCACGCCCAGGCTCCCCAGGTGAAAACCGCCGTAGCTTCTCCATGGAAGGATCAGGCCGGGCGGTGAGCCGGCTGAGTGAACGCGTCACCTACCCGACGGGTAGTCAACATGGTGTCGGCCGGGTCGGGGAACCGGAGGACATCGCCGCCGCGATCGCCTTGCTCGTCCGTATCTCCGGTGACGCCGTCTGGATCCCCCGCGTCCCCTTGCCGGTCGATCGTGGGCTGACGCGGAGCCGCCACTCATCTCGCCATAGACGTCCCCGCTACGGCAGGCGAACATCGATGGTTGTCACGGTGCCGGCCTCAGTGTCGATCAGCCGGAGCGCGTGATTGTTGGTGTCGGCGACATAGATCCGCGAGCCATCGACTGCCAGGCCGGACGGCTCCCAGAACGACGCCGTCGCCAGGTCGCCGTCCCGCAGGGCCGCCTCACCGCTGCCCGCGACGGTCATGACGGTCCGGTCCAGCGCGTCGAGGCGCTTGATCCGGTGGTTGTAGGAATCGGCAATGAAGAGGATTGGCCGGTCCTCCTCCTCCGTCCCGGCCAGGCCCAGCGGGTGCTGGAGCCGGACCGTGTCGCCCGTCCCGCCGATGTCGCCAAAGTCGAACAGCCCTCGCCCGACGATCCGCCGGACGCGACCGCCACTCAGATCGATGCGGCGGACGGCGCTCGACTCGCTGTCCAGCGACCAGGCCGCTCCTTCCGTCACGACAAGCCCGGACGGCTGCGAGAACGTTGCTTCCTTCAATGGTCCGTCGTGGATCGACTCGGCGCCCGTCCCCGCGACGATCTCGACCAGGCCCGTCGCGGGGTGGAACGCCCAGATCTGGTGCGTGCCGGCCATCGCGATCAGCAGCCGGTCGCCATCCCAGGCGAGATCCCACGGGGAGGCGAGGGCGGTGTCCCTCCCCAGCGCCGGCGGGTCAAGCTCGTAGCCGCCGCGCTCCCCGGTCCCGGCGACCGTCGCCACCGTACCCTCCGTCAGGTCGATCCGGCGCAGGAGATGGTTCGCCCGGTCGGCGACGTAAATCGTCTGGCCATCTGGCGAGACGGCGACGCCCTCGGGCCGGAAGAACGACGCGTCCGACAGCGACCCGTCGATCCGCCCCTCGACGCCAGAGCCGATCACCCGCGAGACCTGTCCGTCCCTGCTCAGGATCAGGATGCGGTGGTGGCCGGTGTCGCTGACGATCAGGCGGTCGCGCGGCGTATCGACCAGCACCTTGCCGGGGAACCGCAGGGCGGTGCCAGGGTCGGCCAGTTCGATCGGCCCCTCGGGCGTCACGGGAACCAGCGTGCCGTCCAGAACATAGGAGTCGAGCGCGTCGGAGACGATCTGGCGAAGGCTGTCGTAGTCGATCTCACCTGCGAGACGGCCCCAGACCTTGCCGGCCGGGTCGATGAACATCAACGTCGGCCAGGAGTTGGCGGTGTACTCGTCCCAGAGTGCGCGCTCGGGGTCGTTGATGACGGGGTGGGTGATGCCATACCGCTCGATCGCCTTTGCGACGTTCGCAGGGACCTGTTCCGCCGTGAACTTGGCGGCCTCGACCCCGATCACCGTCAGCCGGCTGGCGAACTCCTGCTCCAGCCGGTGCAGGACGGGCAGCATGTGGAGGCAGTTGATGCAACAGAAGGTCCAGAAGTCGAGGATGACGAGCTGGCCGCGCAGGTCGCTGATCGAGCGCGGGGTGCCAGTGACCCACTCGTAGCCGGCGAAGTCGGGGGCACGGACGGCGCCCCGGTACGACATGGTGGGAGTCGACACGGCGGGTTCCTCCAGGACAACTGGCCGGCCATTCGCCGTCCATTGCCCCAGCGTCGCAACCCGCACGCCAGGCAGTCTGCTGCCGGGCTCCTGGTCTCGCAGGGTCACGGGCTCTTGCTTCGCTAGCCCTGACCGGCGCCCGCAGACGCCATCGCCCCGCTGGGCGATAACGGTGCTTCGCCATCCACCCGTTTCAGGAGAAACCGGTTTGACCCGGGTCGCCGGGACCGCTACGCGGTGAGACCGCGCCCCCAGCCCCTCCCCATCTCGGTTCGTCCCTCTGGGGACTTACCGGATGGAGAGGGGAGCAGGTGCCTACCCGGCAAATGTGTCTGGACGATGTCGGGCGACCCCAAAAAAACCCTGCAATCGATGGCCGTCGATTGCAGGGTTTTCGTGATGATGTCTCCATGTCCAGACCGTGTCGATCATTCAGGTGGGTTGGCGACCTGACTGGTCAGAATCGAGCCACTACAGGATCGGCGGGATCGACTCGTCAGACTTCGGGTCCGGCTTGCCACCCGGCCGGTCCTGGGCCGGGACGGTCAGGATCTCGTCGATCTCCTGCCGGGCCCGCTGGATCGCCTCACGGAGCCGATCGACCCTCTGCCCATCGGCGAGGTCGCCCCGGGACGCGGCCCGCATCACCGTCTGGCCAAGATCCCAAAGCTCGCCGACGATCGGGCGGATGTCGCCGATCGCCTCGAAGACCGGCCGGGCGCCGATCCGGTCACGAATCGCCTGGAGCGTGGCGCCACGCTTCTCGAGTTCGGCGCGGCCCTCGTCGGTCGCCCGAAAGATCTTCTTGCCGTCCAGTTGCTCGGAGACGACGAAGCTCTGGTCCTCGAGCAGTTGGAGGGTGGGGTAGACCGAGCCGGGGCTCGGGCTGTAGAGCCCGCTGAACTGCTCCTCCAGCGCCCGGATGATGTCGTAGCCGTGACGGGGCTGGTCGTTGATCAGGTCCAGGATGACGTAGCGGAGCTCACCGCGCTCGAAGAAGCGCTCGCCCCGTGGGCGTCCCGGCCCATCCTCGCCAGACCACGGTCCGCCGCGACCGCCCGGACCGCCAGGGCCACCGAAGCCGCGCCTTCCGCCGTGGGGACCGCGCGGGCCCCCCCAGCCGCGCTCGCCACCGCGCTCTCCGGGGCCGAAGCCGCGGCTCATTGCCTGGGCAAAGGCTTCGCGCCGATGATGGTGCATCGGGCCGAAGCCCATGAAGCGGCGGGACGGTCCGTCGCCGTGAGGCTGATCCGGACAAGGGTCGCTGTCGCGCCGCCGGCCGTCCCATTCAGGGCCGCCAGGTCGGCCGAAGCTGAAGCCGGCGTGCCGTCCGGGGTCGCCGGGGCCGTGGCGCCGCCCGTGATGATGGCCGTGATGATGGCCGTGATGCCGATGGTCTCCGAAGCGCTCTCCACGCTCCTCTTTGGAGGATGGCTGCCCGCCATCGGGGCTCGCTGTTGTTCGTGTCTTGGAATCCATGGGTGTCCTTTCGGGACTGAGGGCGCCGTTTGCGCCGTCCTGCTGGTCGATGGGCGGCGGGTAGCCGCCGGGGGTTGTTGGATTGTTTGTGATGGGAGATCCTTCCGTGTCCCGATGTCGTTGTATCGCGATATATCGCTATACAACGACAAGGTAATCGGAGACTCCGTTATTGTCAACACCTTTTGCCGGAAAGTGCGGGAGGACCGTATTGACGCCGCCTTGCTGTGGTACCCAGCGAGCGTCGGTCTTGTGACTCCATGCATCGGGCGCTGCTTCCGGGGCCGGGTCAGAATCGCTATCGCACGGTAGAATCGGAACGTTCGAGTTCTGAACCACGACTGGGTCCGGGCTGAGACATCGCACATCGGTCTCACCCCTTCACCACGCGATACGCGAGTTCCCCAACGCTGGTCGTCGACGTGTGCCAACGTTTCTGGCCCCGCTGCGCCGCAGTCCGGGCCGTCCGGCAGAGAGGTTCCATGGCACGGCTGGCAGACACCGACATCACCACCCACGGCTCCGTGACCGCGGCATCGTCCACGGAGATCGCGGCCCCAAGCGGCTGGCTGGGCGAGGCCCGAGCGACGGTCTCCGCGTATGTCGCCCTGACGAAGCCTGGTATCCAGAGTCTGTTGCTGGCGACCACGCTGGGCGCGATGCTGATCGCCGAGCAGGGCGTGCCGGGGATCTGGCTGATCGTCTGGACGCTGATCGGTGGCTCGCTCTCGGTGTCCGGTGCCGGCGCCCTGAACTGCTTCATCGACCGCGACATCGACGCGATCATGCCGCGCACCCAGCACCGTGGGACGGCCTCCGGAGAGATCGCGCCCCGATCCGCACTGCTCTTCGGGCTGACGCTCACCCTCGCGTCGTTCGTGCTGCTGGCGACACTGGTCAATCTGCCCGCCGCGCTACTCGCCCTGGCCGGTAACGCGTATTACGTGCTGATCTACACCGCCCTGCTCAAGCGTCGCACTCCACAGAACATCGTCATCGGCGGGGCGGCCGGGGCGTTCCCGCCCGTCGTTGGCTGGGCGGCCGTCACTGGCGATACGTCGTGGATCGCCTGGGCGCTGTTCGCGGTCGTCTTCTTCTGGACGCCGCCGCACTTCTGGTCGCTGGCCCTGCTCAAGGTCGGGGAGTACGGCCGGGCGCAGGTCCCGATGCTGCCGGTCGTGGCTGGGGAAGCAGCCACCCGGCTCCAGATCCTCATCTATACCGTCCTCCTGACGCTGGTCGAGATCTCGATGGTCTGGCTGGGTTTTGGCTGGATCTACCTCGTCGGGGTCGCGCTGATCAACATCGTCTTCCTCGGCCAGGCCATCGCCCTGTTCGTCGACCCGAGCAAGCGCCGCGCTCGCCAGATGTTCTTCAGCTCACTCTGGTATCTCTTCGTCTACTTCGCCTTTGCCGCCGCTGACCGCCTGATCCTGTAGCCGGCTATCCCGCGACATCCCGAAATCATCGCTCCGCGCCAGACTCCATCGTCTGGCGCGTCCGGTTTTTCTCGAACCGGCATGAACACTGCGTTGCGAGCCATGGACCTGCCCGTTCGCCAACGCCGGATCGCTGATGGCGATGCCAGTCGATCCCACCAGCCGAGGATGCCCTATGACCGACATGTCCGACCCACGCCTGCCGACCGCACCCGACCACGGAGCCACCGCGACGCCTGCCAATGGGCTCGACCCCGAGATGCCGGCCCTGCCCGCAGAGCTACCCGCGGCGGCGATCACATCGTTCCTCAAGGAGCTTCGAAACATCCGCCACTACGAGGATCGCCCTGTTCCGGAAGATATCCTGCAGGACATCCTCGAGGTCGCCCGCTGGAGCGGGAGCGCCAAGAACGTCCAGCCGTGGAGCTTCGTGACGATCCATGACCGAGTCACGCTGGACGCGCTGGCGGATCTGCCGGGCTTCGTCAAACACGTCAACCTCGCCCCGCTCGGGATCATGCTGGTCATGGATGGGCAGGAGGACCAGGCACCACAGGAGACGTTCGACGAAGGCCGGCTGACTGAACGGATCATGCTCGCCGCCGCGGCCCACGGCCTCGTCTCCTCGATCGCCTGGTTCGGGTCCAGTGGCGGGCCGGCCTCGGACGCCGCGAAGGACATCCTTGGGATTCCGCGGGACCGGCTCGTCCGAACGCTGATCTCGATCGGTTACCCCGACCTCGACGCACACGCCGCCAACCCGAATGGCCTCGGTGGGCGCAAGGATCTCGACGAAACCGTCCATACCGACCGCTGGTAACCACCTCCCACCAAACAGATGAGCCGGCCTCAGCGCGGGAGACCCGATGCCACAGCTTCGCGACCTGATCACCAGTGACGATCCCCGAGTCATGGTCCTGCGGGATGGCGAGACAGCAGGTGACGCTCGCTGTGTCCTGCTCTGGGTCCAGCGGACCAAACGGGCGACGGCGAACCATGCCGCGAACCTCGCCGTCGAACTGGCCGACAACCTCGGGCTGCCGGTCATCGCCGGCTTCGCGCTGGCGCCCGGCTACCCCGAGGCGACGCTGCGCGCGTACCAGTTCATGGCTGAGGGTCTGGCCGAGCTCCCGGACGGCTTCGCGGAGCGGCACATCGGCTGGGAGCTGGTCGTCGGGCAACCACCAGATGTCATTCCGGCTCTGGCCCGACGACTCCAGGCCGCCCTGATCGTGACCGACCTCGACCCCCTCCGGCTCGGTCGGGAGTGGCGGTCGGCCATCGCGGAGGCGATCGACATCCCCCTGGTCCAGGTCGACAGCGACACGGTCGTCCCGTCGTCCCTGTTCCCGCAGGCCGAGTACGCGCCCCGGACGATGCGGCCCAGGCTGCTGAAGCGGATCGATGAGTTCCTCCGGCCAATCCCTGACCCGAAGCCGAAGCAGTCGTCGGATCACCGGGTGGGGCCCGACCCCATACACGAGATCGCGAAGCCGTCCTTTGATCTCAACCGAAACGTCGGGCCGTCGAACATCCTCAGGGGCGGCAGCCGCGAGGCACACCGGTGGCTGCGGCGATTCCTCGACAAGGGACTATCGCAGTACGACGTCGTCCGCGACCGGTCGGACCTGGACGAGACGTCGCACCTCTCGCCCTACCTGCACTACGGCCAGATCGGACCAACCGAAATCCTGCTGGCGGCGCGGGAGCGGATCTCGGGTGAGCACTACGAATCGTTTCAGAACGAGCTCCTGGTCCAGCGGGAACTGAGCATCAACTACGCGCTGCATGTCCCGGACTATGACCAGTACAAGGGGTTGCCGGACTGGGGTCAGGAAGCACTCGAACGCCATGCCGACGATCAGCGGCCCGTTACGTACACCGTGAAGCAACTGGCGGCGAGTGAGACCCATGACCCACTCTGGAACGCCTCGCAGCGGCAGATGGTCGTCGAGGGGTATCTCAACAACCGGCTGCGGCTGTACTGGGGCAAGCAGATCGTGCTCTGGACCCCATCTCCCCAGGCGGCCTGGGACGCGATCGTGGAGCTGAACAACACGTACTTCGTCTGCGGCCGGGACGCGAGCAGCTACGCCAACATCGCCTGGGTCGTCGGTGGGCGGCACGACCGGCCGTTCCCCGGCGACCGGCCAATTACCGGGAACATTCGGCCAATGACGATTGCCGCGATCAAGCGCTCCTTCAAGCCGCAGGATTATATCGACCGGATCGACAGGCTCTACGGCGTCCCGCAGGCGAAGCCACTCGCTGATGGAGTTGGTCAGCAGAAGCGTCTCATCTAGCGAACGGTGACCACGATACGCCCACACCGGCAGTTGAGATTTCCCGGCCCTGGTCGTCAGGCGTGATCGCGTGTATCGGCAATTAACCCGTAGGGGCGACCACAAGGGTCGCCCCTACGGACCGGTCAGACCAATCCCCGTTACGGTCACATTGACCTCTGCGCGGGGCCATGCCTGGGATCAGCGTCTCATCGACCCCTGGAAACCCGACTCGTCGCTACTGACCGCATTGCCTCGGGGAGGGACGCATGGGCCGTCGTCAGGACGAGGGGCCGTCAGGGTTGCCATCCCCACCGCCACGCGGTCGTTGCCACGGCCAGCGTCCCTCGATCTCGAGTTCCAGCTCCAGGCTAAGGAACGTCCGGATCGCGATGATGATCGCCAGGACGCCGACCGTGCGGAACGTCGGTTCGATCACGACCGTCCGGATGATGTCCCCGGCGACGAGGAACTCCAGACCGAGCAGGATTGACTGCCCCAGTCCGCGTCGGTAAGCGTGATAGGCGTTCTGGTCCCGGTCCTGGCTCCGGATCTGGAGGATGAATCGGACGGTCGCGGTCGCGGCGCCGATGACGATCAGCCCGATCCCAACGGCCTCCATGATCCGGCCGATCGTCTCCACAGCACTGCTGAATCCCATCGTGCTGTTTGCCTCTCTCGGGACCGATCGTGAGCACGCTGACGGCAATGCGAATAATGGGTACGCTTCATGATGTAACAGACGAATCGTAAGGCTTCAGGCGACAAAGGTCGATCCCCATCGTGGGAGGGCCCCCATGACGGGCAAAAGATGGCAGACGAGACTCAGGACGACAAATGTGACGCCCAACACCGACGACGGGACCGGGTGGGTATCCGGGGCGAATTGTTGCTGGCCCTGCCACCGACCATCACCGTGCTGCTGGTGTATTGGGGGATCGAACTCGTCAGTTCCCAGCGACTGCTGTTCACATCGCTGGCCTCCAGCGCCTTTCTGATCTACCTCAACCCGAGTCACACCATCAACTCGGTCCGGACGCTGGCCGGTTCACAGGTCATCGCCGCGACGACCGGGCTCCTGGCGATTCGGCTCCTGGGTCCCGGCTACGGAGCGATCGGGACCGCGATGATCATGACGATCCTGTTACTGGTCACGCTGGATCTCGTCCACCCGCCGGCAATCTCGACCGCCCTGACGTTCGCACTTCGGCCGGAGGCCGAAAGCGAGGTGCTGTTGTTCGGGCTGGCGATCGCCATGACTCTGGTCCTGGTCATCCTGCAGCGGGGTGCTCAGCAGCTGATCCTGCACCTTGACCGGCACCATCAGGGGGTGGTCCGGTAGAGAAGAAACCGCTCGGATTACCCTGCCAGCAGTCGACCGGCTCCGTGGCTGACCTGCGGACGGGAAACGCCAGGAGGGTGTGTGACATCCTGAACCAGTGGGACGGGCTGGTGTCCCTCGCTGGCAAGGGACACCACGCTCCTTCCCAGGCGTCTGGCGTCACCCGGCTTGATCAGTCGTGAACTCGTGCTACATGATGGAGTGTTGGACTGGGCCAGCAACCGGCAGGCGGGCGACGAACGTCGCACCCTGGCCAAACTCGGACAGGACCGTGATCGAACCGCCATGGGCCTGGGCGATCTCCCGGGCAATGTACAGCCCGAGCCCAAGCCCGCTCTGGTCCGAGTGATTGATCCGTTCGACCTGGGAGAGCAGATCGAAGATGCCCTGCCGGTTCTCGGGCGGGATCCCCAGCCCGTAGTCCTCCACCTCGATGACGGCCTCACCGGCGACGAGGTGGAGCCGGATGTCGATCTTCTCACTGTTGGGAGCGTGCTTGACGGCGTTGGAGAGCAGGTTCAGAACGATCTGCTCCAGCCGGAGCGTATCCCCCTGGATCGTGAGGGTCTCGGTGTCGGTGGCTACACCGAACGTGCGGTCAGGCGCGATTACCCGCAGCGTTTCCACGACCTCATGGACGAGGCGAACGATGTCCATTGGTTCGACATCGAGCGAGAGCTTGCCGGTCCGGAGCCGCCCGACCTCCATCAACTGGTTGATCAACTGTGACTGGCGCTGAACCTGCTGGATCGCGGCGTCGATGTGCCGGGACAGCCGCACGTCGTCCATTCCGTCGACCCGCCTCTTGGCCAGCTGCAGGTAGCCCTGCATCGCGGTCAGCGGCGAGCGCAACTCGTGGCCGGCGATGTGGAGGAACTGCTCCTCCAGCCGGCGAAGGCGCCGATCGGTCGTCTCCCGAATGACGAGGACGCCACCGACGCGGGTATCGCCCCGGAGTGGACCGCCCGTCGCCTCGAACCAGCGCGAACCGCCTTCGCTACCGGCAACGGTGAACTCGGCCTGGAACTGCTCACCACTCGCGGCTCGCTGGAGAGGGGTCGTCTCATTGACGAGGATGTTGCCATACAGGTCAGTGGCATTCAGCCGTCCGCCGAGACTAGCGATGAGCGTGTCATAGGCGGCGTTGCTCCGCACCACGGCTCCTGATGAATCGACGACCACGACGGCTTCACCGATGCTCCCAAGAATGGCCGAGAGGCGAGCCCGCTCGGCGGCATGGCTCTCGGCGAGATCCTCGAGTTCAGTGCTCCGGGCGCTAAGCTCCTCGTTGGTCGCGTTGAGTTCCTCGAGGGTCGCCTGAGTCTCCTCGTTGAGCGTCTCCAGTTCCTCGTTCGTCGCCTGCAGCTCCTCGTTGAGCGTCTCGATCTCTTCGGTTGCGACCTGCGTGGCCGAGTTCACGACGCGGAGATCCTCGCCCTGCTCCCGGAGGTCGTCGGTGGCGTCGCTCAGCTCCCGATTGGCGTCGAGCAGCTCCCGGTTGGCGGCGGTCAGCCGGGCCATCGTCGATCGAAGCGACTGGTTCTCTTCGGTCAGCTGGTCGACGGACTCGCCCACCGAGGCTTCCAGCTGAGAGATCCCGGTCACGTTCTCGACTCGGACGATGACGCTGGTGACGGCGCCGTCCTGATCGATCTGCTCGGGCTGGCAGGAGAGCGACAGGTTGACCACATCTCCGGTCGCCAATTCCGTCGCGACGATCCGGTCGAGCTGTGTGGGCCCGTCGCCACGCAGCACGGTGTCGATCGCGGAGCGGAGCGGGTTCGAGGGGATCCTCTGGGCGAGGTGGATGAAATCCTGACCGAGGGCGACACCATGGATCCCAAGGAGGCGACGGGCAGCACCATTGATGAACTCGATGTCGTACCGCCGGTTCAGCAGCGCGATGCCGTCCGGAAATTGCCGCAGGATGTTCTCGTAGCGACTCCCGGTGCGCTCAGCCCGCTGCGTCTCGCGCTCGGCCTGCCGCAGAGCGATATCGATTGCGGACCGGGCGCCCGGCGCTCGCGATTCGACGTCGCCACGGGTGATCGCTGGGGGTGGCCACGTCGGGCGCAGTGCCGGCCGGGCACCCTCTCGCTGGAAGACTCGATGCCGGCGGTCATAGAGCCGGAAGAGGTCGTTGGCGGGCCGGGGTGTCTCGGAGGTACCCAGGGCGAGGAAGCCACCATCCCGCAGCGAGTAGGCGAACGCGTCCAGCGTCTGCTGCTGCAGACCGCTGGTGAAGTAGATCAGCACGTTCCGGCAGAGGACCAGATCGACGTTGGGAAAGGGCGGACGCTGACCAAGATCGTGTTGCCCGAAGACGACCATGCTCCGGATCGCCTTGCGGACTTCATAGGCGCCGTCCCGGAGAGTGAAGTACCGGTCGATGAGATCAGGGGACACATCGGCGATGCTCGCCGCGGAGTAGATCCCCCGACGGGCAAAGGTGATGGCGCCCTCGTCCAGGTCGGTCGCGAAGATTCGGACCGGTGGGTCGTTCCGCTGCCCAAGCGCCTCGGAGACCAGGAGCGCCAGCGAGTAGGCCTCCTCGCCGGTCGCGCAGCCAGCCGACCACAGCCGCAGTTCCCGCCCCTGCGCTATCGCCTGCGCGATCAACTCCGGCAGGATATCGCTCCGGAGATAGTCGTACAGCGAGGCGTCCCGGAAGAACCGGGTGACCTTGATCAGGAAGCTGCTGATGAGCAGCCGCTCTTCATCGGGGGTCGCTCGCAGGTAGCGGAGGTAGCTCTCGATGTCGGGCTGGCCGGTCGCGACCAGACGACGGTTGAGGCGGCGGAGCAGCGTCGGCGTCTTGTACGACCCAAAGTCGATCCCACGGCGGCTGCGAAGCTCCCGGAGCAGGAGCGGCAGGGACGGGTCGGATTCGGTCTGGATCCGCTCGGGTCCCAGCAGCATATCGGTCAGGATTGGGCCGATCCGATCGATTGGGGCGACGATGTCCACGATCGACGGCGGCAGCGAGCGCGGCATCGAAGGAAAGGCGGCCGTCTGCGGGTCCTGGATGGTGACGGACCCGCCCGCCTCCTTGACGGTGACGGCTCCACTTGCCCCGTCGGAGCCAGAGCCCGTCAGGATGACGGCGATCAGGCGCTCCCCGTAGACCTCGGCGGCACTGCTCAGGAGGGTGTTGATCGACGGCGTCGGCCCGCCATTACCATCCGGCAGAAGCTCGATCTCGCCGTCCATCAGGCGGACATGCCGGTCGGGTGGGATCACATAGATCGTTCCCGGGGCCAGACTCGAGTGGTCCTGAATGATCTCGACGTTCAGTTCGGTTCGGGAGGAGAGGATGCTCGCCAGGTGGCTCGGGCGGTTCGGGTCGAGATGCTGGGCCAGGATGATCGCCGCCGGGAAATCGTCAGGCAGCCCCGAGACCAGTGTCGTCAGCGCCTCGATGCCTCCGGCGGAGGAACCGACCACCACGAGCTGCCGCTCTGACTGATCCGCGGGAGCATCGTCCACACCACTGTCCTTCATTGGCTCAATCATCAACTCATGTTACCGACACGATGGCTACAGTTTCAAACCAGGAAATCGCTTCTCGCAGCGACCGCCCGCCGGCTCACTCGTCATTCGTTCACCCGCTCGAGGTTTCCAGTGGCAGCCACCGGTCCCGAAAACTGTTCCAGCAACGAGCGCAGGACCTCGACGTAGCGATCGTCCCGGTCGGCCTGCTCCCCAAGCCGCTCAGTGTACTGGGCGCTGGCCGCGGCGTTGCGGTACCGCGTCGCCATTTGTCGGGAAAGTGTCGACTTCTCCTTGAGCATCCGGACGCACGCCCAGAGGGCTGCCTCCACGTCCTCGGACTGGAGGCCCACCAGCGTCTCGGGAGCGAAGACGTGCCCGACGTGGCAGCGGAACTGGAGGGACGGCCCCTCGCCCTCCTGCCACAGGACCCCGCCACAGTCTGGGCAGGTAAACATCGTGCTCTCGCTCGCCCGGGTGTCCTGGCTCTGGCGATCGAAGTCGGACTGGATCTTCTGCTTGAGCTCAGCTTCATCGTCGCGCATGAGGAGGTTCTCCGGCTTGACGGCGCGACCCACCAGCTCGACGAGGGTGTTCGCGATCTGGTCCGCGGGCAGTATGTAGTCGACCGTGGCGTGCAGCATCGCACTCTCCGGCATCCCCGACATCAGGGCCTCTTCGGGATCCTGGACGATGGCCACCCCATGATAGGAATTGATCGCCATCAGGCCGCCGCTGCCGTCGTAGAGGGTCCCGGAGAGGACAACTCCAATCACGCGATCGCCATAGGCACGGGCGGCCGATCGGAACAGCGGGTCGACGGCGGGGCGGGTGTGGTTCTCCCGGGGGCCGTGGGACAGCTCGACGTAGCCTCGACGGACGAGCAGATGCTGATCCGGCGGGGCGACGTAGATCCTGCCAGCCTCCAGCGCCTGCTGATCTTCCGCCATGGACACCGGCAGGTTCGTCACCCGCTGCAGGAGCTGCGGCAGGCGGCTCTTGCTCATCGCCGGCATGTGCATGACGATCAGGACGGCCGCCCCGAAGTCGTCGGGCAGATGCTCGATAACGGTCAGCAGCGGCGGAATCCCACCAGCGGACGCGCCAATGACGACGATGTCCCGCTGGATGTCCCGCTCACTCACTGACGATTCTGAATCGTGTCATTGGCGACCGAACCCCTTCTGCCCGGTCCCTTGGTGGGAGCCAGGCTCGTCTAGGTATCTGCGGGTGGCGATGGATGGGGGATACCGTGAAACCGGTAGCTGGGAGGGAATCATAGCAGTCGCATTCAGGTGTGTAGCGATCTCTTGATCCTCAACGACATGAGTGAATAGACGTACTCGCCTTGACGCTCACGAACAGCGTTCTCGCTGCAACCAGCGTGCCGGTGATGAACCGGTGATCGACGCGATTCACAGTCGGTCGAGCGGCAAAGAGATCCATGCCGATCGAACCGTACCTGACGCGCAGATCCTCGTTCCGCCGCGCTCAGTACGTCCGGTGCAGCAGCAGGTAGTGACAGGAGACGGACAGGCCAGCGTGGTCGCACAGGATGCCTTCGGCACTATCCACCGGAAATTCCAGCCGGATGACGGCCTCAAGGTCCTCCCGCCGCTGGAACCGCCACTCGGTCGCTATGCGCTCGATGCCGAACCCCTGTGCCATCCAGAACCCCTCGCTCACATCCGGGTCGATGGCGTCCCACTCGGGCTGACGCCGCAGCCAGCCGGCGAAGTCGCCGGCGCGAAGGTCGTTGTCGATGATGAACGCCGTCCCACCTGACCGGATGACGCGTTCCAGCTCACGCAGGCCGGGCTCGCAGCCGGGCCCGAAGAAGTAGGCGAAGCGGGCGTGAACGATGTCGACGCTGGCATCGCGGAGAGGGATGGCGGCGGCCGAACCCATCAGGACCGAGGCCCGCTCCAGCTCGAGTTCGGTGACGCGCCGCATCGCCCGGAGCCGGGACGGGCCGTGCGGCTCGATCGCGATCACCTGTCCGGCCGTATCGTAGACCGAGCGATGTGGAAGCCGGTCCCGGCCCCGAGGTCGAGAACGGTTCGACAGTGCCATGGAGCGATCCGCGCCATCGCCCGCTCAACGAGCCCGTCCGGGTCCGCCGCGAGGTTCTCGGTCTCGTAGACATCGGGGGCGGTCTGGATATTCGGCGACGGATGAACGCCGTCGAGTTGTGGAGCTTCAGCATCCATGTGGGAGATCCCCTGAACGATCGAGGAGCCGCCTACTTTGGACGACACGGGCTGCGCCGTGGATACGAGTCGACGGTTCTCGTAGGGGCGACCCTTGTGGTCGTCCGGTCGCCGCAGCGGCCATCGCCCCATAGGGCGACAGCGGATTTGCCGAGTGCAACCGCATTCATGGCTGTCGGTCTGTTCCGAAAACCGCCAGCGGCACAACGACATTGGACACGGTCAGGCATATGTGTGGTTCATTTGGAGATGATTGAACCCAGAAGGCCGGTCTCGCCTTGCGGCGAAGGCCGCTGCGGCGGCCGGGCGAGGCAAGCCGTCGCCCCTACGGAACGGCTCGTTCTCCTGTTGATCCAGGCCACCGGGTCAACGGCAGGAAGGGCTGTCGGCAGGCCGAGCTCAGCGGGCCAGCCGGAAGTCCTCGGCGATCGCCTCGAGCTTCGTCTGGCCCGCCCAGCGGTTGATCCCGATCCGGATCGCAAGATCGACGGACTGGGCCGCGGTGGCATCGGCCAGCCGGTCGCCGCCGCCCCAGACGATCACCTCGGCTGGCGCCATCCCGGGCAACCCAACGATCAGCTTGAGGTGCTGCCGCTGTGGGTCCCGGCCCATTAGCGTCCGGCGCTGGAGGGGGACGTTCCGGACGTAGAACAGCGGGTTCTCGTTGCCCTGCCCGAACGGGCCAAGCTGGCTGACCGTCCGGGCCGTCTCGATCGTCAGCCGGTCGGCGGGCAGCTCGGCATCGGGGGTGATCGACGGGTGACCGAACGTGGCTCGCAACTCCGCCGGGATCTGCCGGTCCAGCTCGACCTCCAGCGCGGCGGCCAGCGCCGGGATGTCGGCCGTCCGGACAGTGATCCCGGCAGCGGCGCTGTGACCGCCGTTGCGCAGGAGGACCTGCTGGCAGGCCAGGCTGCGGAGCGCTTTCGCGATGTCGAACCCGGCGATCGACCGAGCCGAGCCGCGACTCTGGCCGGGCTCGGCCGGGTCGTCGCTGAGCAGCACGACCGGCTTGCCCTGCTCCTCGGCGATCCGCGATGCGGCGGGCCCGAGCACGCCGCTGTGCCAGTCGGTGCCATGGGCGACGAGGACGCCGTGGGCCAGCCCACCGGGCTGGCCGATTCCGGCCTGGAGTGCCGCTCGGGCCTGCTCGATCACCTGGTTCATCGCGACCTTGCGGCCGGTGTTGCGGTTCTCGAGCTGGTTGGCGAGCCGGGTCGCCTCATCCATGTCCCCCGAACAGAGCAGCCGCAGGGCGAGCATCGGGTCACCCATCCGGCCAGCCGCGTTGAGGCGCGGGGCGAGCTTCCGGCTGGCTTCGTGCGCGGTCAGCGTCGCCGGCTCGACCCCCGCCGCGCCACAGAGCGCCACGAGTCCGGGCCGGGCCTGCTTCCGCACTGCCCGCAGACCATCGCGAACGAGCGGCCGGTTGAGGCGGCGCAGGTCGGCGACGTCAGCGACCGTCCCCAGCATCGCCAGGTCCTGCAACCCTGCCGCCATCCGGCTGAGTCGCGGATCGCCGAGTTCGTCCGCGACGGCGACGAGGTACAGCCAGGTCAGCCCGGCCCCAGTCAGATCGCGGAGCGGGTCGCGCGGGGTCGTCTGGGGCCGGAGGTAGGCGGAAACGGTGGTCGCCCCGACCGGACCGCTGGCTCCGTCCTCACCGATCTGGTGATGGTCGAGGATGATGACCTCCAGCCCCCGCGCGATCGCCTGGGGGATACAGGTGTAGTCGCTACTGCCGGTGTCGGTGACGATCAGCAGGCCGCCCGGGCCCGCGTACTGGGCCAGCGCTTCAACGTCATCCGGGCAGAGGCCGTACCCGGTCGCGCGGGTCGGCAGGCGGGCCTCGACGCTCCCGAGCCCATTGGCCTGCCCGAAGAACAGCACGAGCATCGCGGCGGCCGTGGTCCCGTCGGCGTCGTAGTCCCCGAAGACGGCGACCTTCTCCCGCTGCCGGACCGCCCGGACTCCGCGCGCGACGGCGGCGTCGAAGTTCGGCAGCTTGACGGCCTGGACGAGGAGATCCTCCGACGCGTGAACGGCGGATTCGAGAAAGTCCGCGACGGCCTCGGCGTCCTGGAGGCCGCGCCGCCAGAGCAGATCGGCGACGACCGGGTCGGCGTGGAGCGAGCGCCAGGCATCGCCAGTGATCGGTTCCGGGATCGTCCAGCGGCTGGTCATCACGGACATCGGGTGACTCCTGACGGCTGGCCCGGAGGGACCAGACGTCGATCAGGGCGGACAGGGTGTACGGACAATCCTACCGTATCCTGTCCCACCGACGAACCTTCACATGACGGACGATTGACCCTGACGGACGATTGCCCAGTCTGGCACTCGGGGCCCGTGTGCGGCCGCCGATGAGCGGGTGGATCGTTTATCCTGACGTGCCATTCCAGCTATTGCCTCAACTCCGACAACCGGCGCTGCCATTGGTCGTCGGGGTCCGTCAATTGACGATCCGATTCGGCCCGTTCGCTGTCCCTTCCGCCGTCGTCCGCGAACGGCCGTTCCTCATGACAAGGTATGCGTGATGCCTCGCCGGCACGTCCAGTTGCCCCTGATCCTGCGTGAGCCCCGCCTGCGCTCGGTCCTCCTGATCGCCCTGCTGGCCGGGACGATCGAGGGGATGGTCGTGCCGTTCCTGGCGCTGATCGCCGAGGAGCGCGGCGTCCCGATCGGCACGATCGGCGTGATGGCGGCGGCGTTCCTGCTGGCGCAGGTGGCGCTGCAAGTCCCGTTCGGCGTGCTGTCGGACCGGCTGGGCCGCTCCTGGGTGATCGTCACGGGCCTGGGGCTGCTCTGCCTCGCCTGCATCGGCTTCTCCCTGGCCGACAGTTCCCTGGTCTGGATCCTCCTCCGGATCGTGCAGGGCTTTGCCATCGCCGCGCTGCTGCCGTCGCTCCGGGCCCTGGTCGCGGACGTCTCCTCGATCGAGCAGCGCGGCGAGGCCTTCGCCGGCTTCAACGCCGCCTTCTTCGGTGGGATCTTCGGCGGACCGCTGATCGGTGGCTTCATCATTCAGCTGGCCGGGTCGCGGACCCTGTTCCTGACCGCGGCGGTCGGAGCGGTCGTGCTGGGTATCCTGGTCTGGCGGAGCTTCCCGGAGTTTCGCCGGCCGATCGTGAGCGTCCATGTCTCGCAGGATTCGCCGATCGCGTCCGGTCGCCGGGCGATCGCGGTGCTCCTGGCGTCGCCGCTGGCCGGGGCGTACCTGCTCGGCGCGGCGATCCAGGTCCCCGCGGGGCTCGCGACGGCGATCTGGAGCATCTACGTCTCCGACCTCGGCGGCAGCGACATCATCGTCGGGATCACCTACAGCACCTTCTCGATCCCACTGCTGGTGCTGGCGTCGGTGGCCGGACGCTCGGCCTCCCGCCGGCCCCGCTGGCGGCTGCTGCTGGTGACGAGTCTGCTGCTGGCGGTCTTCGTCGCGGGCTACGGGCTGACGGACTCGATCGCCGTCCTGCTCGTGATCGGGGTCTGTGAGGGCATCGTCGTCGCCTTCGCCGCTCCCGCCATCGACGCCTACATGACGACGATCGCCGACCCGCGGATGATGGGCCGGGTCCAGGGGGTGTTCGCGACCTCCGCGACCGCCGGCGCCGCGCTCGTCGGCTGGCTCAGCGCGGTGCTCTACAAGCTCGATCCCGCCTACCCGTTCGTCTTCTCCGGCGTCCTCGTCGTGTTCATGGTCGTCCCGGGGGTGATCCTCGTCCGCCGGGCGGAGGTGACGCAGGCCCGGGTCGTCGTCTCACCGCCGACCGTCTCGACGCTTGGGTAACAGGTAGGGTGAGAGGGTCGGCACACTCAGATCACGACACGATGGCGTGATTTGTGGCGCAATAACCGGTTTGCTCATCAATGATCGCCTATGAAAGAAGTGATCGACACTAACGCCTGTTGTGTAGAGCGTCCTGCTGCTGATCAAATCAGCGAACGTACGCGCTGGACGCCACGGATGATCCCGTGTATCGTCATATTCCAGGATTTGGAAAATCCTGATTGACGTTTGATGTGCATCGCGGTAGGATGATCTTGGATGGAAATCGCCTTCAAGGACAAGTCCCTTGAGCGTCTCTACACTGACAAGACAGCTACCAGTCGACTACCTGACGCGGTGGTGACCGCATTTCGACGGCGCATGCAGTCCATTCGTGCCGCTCACTCGACGTTAGACTTCCGAAGCAACAAGGGAATGCACTTTGAACGAATCAAAGGGCAGCGCCAACACCAGCATTCCATGCGTCTGAACGATCAGTTCCGCCTGGTTCTTGAGCTTCAGGAACAGGACGAAAGAACTCTCGTCTTGATCGTCTCGGTGGAGGATTATCACTAGTCTCAGGAGACCAACATGACCAATTGGGTGCCCGCAGAGGTCTTTCCTCCAGGTGACTTCCTTCGGGAAGAACTCGAGGAGAGAGGATGGTCGCAGACGGATTTCGCTGCCATCCTCGATCGCTCTGTTGGTATGGTCAATGACCTACTCGTTGCAAAGAGGACTATCACACCGGAAACGGCACAGCGGCTCTCGGCTGCACTAGGTACAACGCCAGAGTACTGGCTGAACCTTGAGGCTGCGTATCAGTTGTCCAAGATTGGGTCCCATAGCAAAGAGGCGATTGGGCGTCGAGCCTCTGTTTACTCATACGCCCCAGTGAAGGAAATGTCGAAACGAGGATGGATTGCCGTATCGGACGACCCAGCAGTACTGGAAGCGCGTGTACTTCGCTTCTTTGGCACTTCCAGTGTTGCCGAAGAGCCACAGCCGTTTCGTCATGCGGCTAGGAAGGCTTCCTCGTATGGCGCCCCCCTAACCCGTGCTCAGTTAGCATGGCTTGCTAGAGCGGCTCAGATCGCCAAGTCAATGCCAATTGGCAGATACTCGACGAGCAAGCTGGATCAGGCGATCGAGAACCTCAAGTTGTTGCTCGAACACCCGGAAGAGATTCGGCACGTGCCTCGGATTCTGGGAGAAGCGGGCATCCGATTCGTGGTGATCGAGGGATTGCCGAGTAACAAGGTCGACGGTGCCGTGCTTTGGATCGATGAGAACCCTACGGTCGTATTATCGCTTCGGTTCGACCGGATCGATAACTTCTGGTTCGTCCTGTTTCACGAGTTAGGGCACGTGCGAGCGGGAGACGACTTGATCGACATCGATCTCACTCCTTCGGATCAGTCATCTGACCGTCCGGAGGCCGAGATAGCTGCTGATCGCTTCGCTCAGGATCACCTTATGCCACAATCGCGGCTGGACAACTTCGTCGCCCGAGTCAAGCCGATGTACACGCAGCTACAGATCGAGGCATTCGCCCGGACGCTCCATGTTCACCCTGGACTTGTGATCGGCCAACTCCATTATCGACGCGAGATTCCTTACTCCAGCTTTCGTAAGGCGATCGCAAAAGTGCGAAGCATCATCACACCGGTGGCCGTCACCGATGGATGGGGGTCCGTATTGCACATTGAGTCGTGGTCTCAGGAGACAACCGAATGAGCGGACCAACTTACGCCCAGCAGATGCAGTTGATCGTCTCTCAGTATCAAGAGGCGGAACAGCCGTGGCCGGCCACCTCCAAGCAGATCGCTGCATGGGCTGTGGGAAAGGGCCTCTGGCGTCAGCACCCCAGTGCGGTGATCTCCCAGTGCGCTGAGGAACTCAGTCGGGCGATGCGCGAGGAATACATCATCGATGGACAGGGAAGATCCGTCCGGGCGAAGCATGCGGCAAGGATTTCCGGAGGATCGGAGCAGATCGTTCTGTGGGCTGACATTCGAACTGCGCCGCGGGAACATATGGAACTGGCGTTTCAGCAGCGACGACGACAAATAGTGGGGGACTGCCGTCAACTCAAGGTCGACGTCGATAGCTTCAATGACAACGCCAATATCGGTCAAACGATCCAACTCATTCTCGATTTCACTTATGACGTTGCTGAACTCGAGGCTATGGACGAGCTCAAAGCAGGATAGAAATCTACTGCAACCCCAGATGCCGAAGGTCCAATGAAGATACTGGGCGGGAGTGACTGCGGCCCGGGTCGTCGTTCCTCCGCCGGCCGTGTCGACGGTGGGGTAGTAGCTAATTTCGTTCGAATGCCTTGGACGTAGACAGTCTCTCCCGCGGCTCCCGGCCGCGCAACGATGCTGGCCGCGTGCACCCAGGAGCGGCGAAAGGGTCCTGCACGTGGAGCGGGTGAGCCAGTATGGGGCGCTCACGGGTGAGGTCTGGCGGTAGACTGGTTCAGTCCTCGTCCAGCGGCAATCCGGCCTGCCCGTAGGCGTAGCGCTGGGCGACCTTCCAGTACCGGGAGAACCGTCGTAGATCGAGGGGGCCGTCGTAGGCAAGGAACGGCACGTTCGGGATCACCATCAGCGGAAGGGTCGCGTCGATCCGCTGGCCGATCTCCGCGAACCGCGGCGCTGGGCTGGGCGTCGTCAAAACCTGCTCGGCGCCGTGCTCATGAGCGAATGACAGGACCTGCCCGGCGACATCGCCACGGCGGATCGTGACCGGCAGCTCCAGCAGGCACTCATAGATGAAAGCGATCCGCTTGAGCGTGACGCCGTACATGGCAAGAAGTTCGTCATCGAAGACGAAGATGGCCGGGGCTCCGGGCGCGGTGACGAGGGCCGGGTTGCCCGGTCGCAGGCAGTCGCCATGGACCCAGACCACCGCATTCGGAGCGAGTTCGTCGGCGGGCTCATGTCCGTCGGGCGGCAGGATGTCCGTCACCGGCGCGCCGCCTGCCACGGCATTGGACGGAACAACTCGCGCTGGAGGTCGTCGTACGTCCCCTCGAAGTCGCAGTGCCCGAGCAGGGGACAGGTCCTACAGTGCTGTCCGGCGGTGTGCCGCTCGAGGTTCTCGCGGTTGAAGATGTAGGGTTTCGCGCTGAATGTGCTCGCGACCCACTGCCACGACAGGTTGTTCGAGGCCGGGTCGCCGTCGAGCAGGTGCTCCAGGAACCAGGCCGCGCCCGGTCGCCAGTCCACCCGGCGCCAGTGAACGATGTAGGCGGCCAGCCACATCCGGGCGTGGTTGTGCAGGTAACCCGTCTCGCGGAGTTCGGCGACGAAGGCGTCGATGCAGGGCAGGCCCGTCGCGCCGACGCGAATGTCCTCCGGCAGCACGTCGGCGTAGTCTTCGGGCCCGAAGCCGGTCTTCCACTCCTCCCGGCTCTGCCAGACGATATCGTCGCCCAGCTCGGCATAGAGACGCTGGAAGTAGTCCCGCCAGGCGAGTTCCTGGATGAGTTTGCGGACGTCGCCGCGCCGCTGGACCTGGTCGATCGCGGCGGTACGAACTTCGGCCAGGGACAGGACACCGTGGCGGAGGTACATGGAGAGCCGGGTGACGTCGCCCGTGGTCTCGTTGCGGGTCCAGGCGTACTCGCGGGGCCGGATCGCGGCCAGCCGCTCCTCGGCCGCCGCCCGCCCGCCCCGGGTCTCTGAAACATGATCATCCGCCGCGGCGGCGTCCGGAAACTCGGCCGTCAGGTATGCAATCAGGTCATCCCGATCCCCGAACGTTCGGCGTAACCCGGACTCGGCGACTGGAGTGGTCTCGGCCAGCCCAGTATGTTCAGCCATCGACCCGTTCGACTCCTGGTCTCTCATGCCCGTCGTGACGGTGATTCCGGCAGCGGTCGCTGCAATAGCGAACCTCGTTCCAGTTCTTTTCCCACTTCTTCCGCCAGGTGAACGACCGGCCACAGGTGGCACAAATCTTCGTCGGCAGATCCTGCTTCTTCACGCCACGCACGCCGGCTCGCTCTCGCTGCCATCAATCGGTTGTCCCCTGCTCATACCCTGATAGAGCAGTGTCCATGCCGCGTTGGTGGGCAGTGGCGTCGGGCCGAAAACAAACCGACCGTGATGAGGCAGTGCCTCATCACGGTCGGTACCAAGGGGGCGATCACGATGGGCATGGCGCCCGACCGGACGTGCCTAGTAGATGGCGAGGTAGCGGTCGCGCTCCCATTGGGAGACGTGGAGGCGGAAGGCGTTCCACTCCGCCTTCTGGGCCTCGATCAGGCGATCGGCGACGTGCTCACCGAGGGCGCCCCGGACGACCTCGGACGCTTCGAGTTCGGAGATGGCCTCACCGAGCGTCGAAGGCAGCGTCGGGATGCTGCGGCGCTGAAGATCCTCCTCCGTGAAGTGATAGAGGTTCTCCTCCACCGGCTCCTGAAGGGGAAGCTCGTTCTCGATTCCGTCGAGACCGGCGGCCAGCATCGCGGCGAAGGCGAGGTACGGGTTGCAGCTCGGGTCCGGGCAGCGCAGCTCGACGCGGGTCGCGGCGAGGTTGCCCTGGCGGATGGCCGGGACGCGAATCAGCGCTGAGCGGTTGGTCCGGGCCCAGGCGACGTAGACCGGCGCCTCGAAGCCCGGCACCAGCCGGCGGTAGGAGTTGACCAGCGGGGCGATCACCGGCGCGAGGGCGCGGGCGTGCTTGAGCTGGCCGGCGATGAACTGCTGAGCGATCTTCGATAGCCCGTACGGGTGGTCGGCGTCGACGAACGCATTCTTGCCGGTCTCGATCGAGGCGAAGCTCTGATGGACGTGCATCCCCGAGCCGTTGACGCCTTCGAGCGGCTTCGGCATGAACGTGGCGTGCAGGCCGTGCTGCTGCGCGACAGACTTCAGGACGTACTTGAAGGTCGTGGCGCGGTCGGCGGTCGGGATGGCGGGGCCATACTCGAAGTCGATCTCGTGCTGGCCGACCGCGACTTCGTGGTGGCTGGCCTCGACGTCGATCCCCATCTCGGTCAGGGCCCGCACCATGTGCTTGCGGATCACGGAGCCAAGGTCGGTCGAGACGTCGAAGTAGCCGGCGGCGTCGGCTGGTCGGGCGGTAATGGTCTCGCCGTCCTTCTGGAACAGGAAGAACTCGAGTTCGGGGCCGACGTTGTAGTGGTAGCCCATCGCCTCGGCGCGCTCGAGCTGCTTGCGCAGGACGCCCCGCGGGTCGCCGGGGAACGGCTCGCCGTTTGGCCGGAAGACGTCGCAGATCACCCGCGCCGTGACGTAGCCATCGTTCTCGTAGGAGAGCACCTTATAGGTGGAGAGGTCCGGCTGGAGGAACATGTCCGATTCGGCGATCCGGGCGAAGCCGGCGATCGACGAGCCATCGATCCACTGTCCACCCTCGATGACATGGTCGAAGATCGTGGCCGGAATGGTCACGCTCTTGACGATGCCCATCACGTCGGTGAACTGGAGGTTGATGAACTCGACGTTCTGCTCGGCGATCTGCTTCAGGATCTCTTCGCCGGAGGGGGCCGGTGCCGTTGCGCTCACGTCTTCTCTCCTTGGGTTGCGGCAGACGATCGGACCGACCGGACCAGGTCCTACACCAGGGGCGAGGAAGACCGGGGATGGCCGACGCGGCGCGCGCGGACTGTAGGGCGCGAGCAGTGTAGCTGACCGAGCTGACCCGGCCTACGGGAGGCACGACCGATTATTGGTCATCTCGCCCAAAAATTGATTGTGCATTATTACCAGTCGGGAAGGGTTCCCCTTGTACAGGCCCGGTGACGCACTTCGATCTGGTCCGATGTTGAGTCCGGGTAAATCTCACGTTCACTGGGATGGTCGGCCAAGATTCGGAAAGATTCTGAAAACGGCGGCGAGGAACATGCCCTGTCGGTGGTCGTCCGGGCAGTTGACCCGCTTGGGTAACCCGTCGCGATCATCATCTTCCCGAGGAGTCGTTCGATGTCAGGCAATGCGTATGACGTTCCCGAACAGCACGGCCGGCGCGCGATCGTGACTGGGGCCAACAGCGGTCTCGGCCTGGAGATCGCCCGGCGCCTGGCCGGTGCGGGGGCTGAGGTCGTCCTCGCGGTCCGGGCTCGGGCAAAAGGTGAGGCGGCGCGGCGGGCGATCATCGCTGATCACCCTCAGGCGACGCTGACCGTCGCGGAACTCGATGTCGCCAGCCTGGAGTCGATCAGCCGGTTCGCCGCGGAGATGATCCAGGCGGGACGCCCACTCGACCTCCTGATCAACAACGCTGGCATCATGGCCGTCCCGGAGCGGCATCTGACACCGGACGGGTTCGAGTTGCAGTTCGCGACGAACTACCTGGGCGCGTTCGCTCTAACGGCTCAACTGCTGCCGTCGTTGCGGGGATCGGGATCCGCCCGGATCGTGACGATGAGCAGCCTCGCCGCCTGGATCGGGCCGATCGACTTCGACAACCTGCAGGGGGAACGGTCGTACAGCGCATGGCGGGCCTACGGGCAGTCCAAGCTGGCCGATCTGCTCTTCGCCCTGGAACTGGATCGGCGCAGTCGCGCCGGTGGGTGGGGCGTCATGGCCGCGTCGGCTCATCCCGGGGTGACGCGAACCAACCTCGGCACGAGCGGCCCTGGCCACGGCGAGCCATCGCGGCTCAGGGTGATCACACAGTCGGTCACTAACCAGATGATGCGCCTGCCGGTCGGCTCGCAGCTGCCGGAGCGCGGCGCCGAGCCAGCACTGTTCGCCGCGACCAGTCCGGCGGCGATCGGCGGCGGCTACTACGGCCCCGACGGGCTGCTGGAACTGACCGGAGGCCCGAAGCCAGCCCGAATGCCGCGGACAGCCCGGGACGCGGCTGTCGCTGCCCGGTTGTGGGACGTGTCAGAGGCGTTGACAGGCGTGGCGTTCCCGAAGCGGTAAGTGAGCGATTTCGACGACCCTCGTTATGATGCCGTCTCGTCGGGTCGTGGGCCTACTCTGACCGAACGCCGCAATAGGCCGCAGGCCGGTGATGGGTTCAAGCGGGTGGCCCGTGAAGCGCCTGGGTGGCGGAGCAGACCTCTCCCCCAACCCCTCTCCGGCGCACCTGCTCGCTCATCCGCTGAAGCGGCTTCGACTCCGCGGGCGCCCGGAGAGGGGAGCAGCACCGCCGATCATGGGCAGGCATCCCAGTGAAAAACACTGTGGTCGAAGGAAATCGACGGGATTCCCCGGCAAACTGGAGGTTGGCGTGGGTCAGAACGGGCGGGCGTCGGTCCGGAGCTCCAGCCAGGCGATCTCCTCGGGGGAGAGCTTGAGGTCGAGGGCGGCCGCGTTGTCCTGGACCTGCTCGGCGTTGCGCGGCGCGGCCAGCGGGAAGATGTTCATCGGCTGGTCCAGCACGTACGCCAAGGCGACGCGGGGGATCGTCGAGCCGCGCTGCTTGGCGAGCTCCTCAAGGCGATCGACCTTGCGGAAGTTGTCCTCGGTCGCGTAGGCCTCGATCGGGTTGGTGTCGAAGTAGTCGGTGAACGTGTCGAGGTTGTCCCGCCGGAAGCGGCCCGTCATGAACCCGCCGGCGAGACTGGACCACGGCAGCACGGCCAGGCCGCTCTGGGCGTACCAGGCCCTTGCCTCGGCGTTCTCCGGCCCGCTGATGGAAACGCAGCCCGCCCACGGCGGCTGCTTCCAGACCGCCAGGCTCAGATTCGGGGAGGAGGCGACGAACGGGGTCAGTCCGTTGGCTTCGGCGTACTCGTTCGCCTCCCGGATGCGCTCGTACCGCCAGTTGGAGCCGCCGTAGCCACCGATCTTCCCCGCCTTGTGATGGCGGTCAAGCACCTCGACGATCTCGCTGACCGGCGTCTCCTCGTTGTCGCGGTGGAGAATGTAGAGGTCGATGTTTTCGAAGCCGAAGGCGTCCAGCGAGGCCTCGATGTCGGCGGTGATGTCGGCCTCGTTGACTCGGCGGTCCTTGCCCCCGGCCGGGTGGGCGCCCTTGCCGAGCACCATCACCTGGTCGCGGACGCCACGCGAGGCGACCCACTCGCCGAAGAGGTTCTCGTTCCGACCATAGGTCCGGCCAGTGTCGAAGGCGTTGATGCCAGCCGCGAGGACGTCATCGAGCAGCCTGAAGCCGTTTTCCTTGTCGTCCTCCCGCAGCATGATCGTCCCCTGGACGATCCGGGAGACCGGCTTGGCAACGTTGGTGATCCGTCCATATTCCATCTGATGTGTCCTCTGTGTGTCCTGTGGGCGCTCTGTTCCCGCTCCTGTTCGTTAGAGGAACGGGGCACTGATCGGCTCAGGCGTCGCCGGGGTAGCGAACCGGCCAGGGCGCGCGGATCCGGTCCAGCGTCTGGACGATCTGCAACGTCTCGTCCAGTGGCATGGTCGGACTCTCGAGGAGTCCCTCCCGTAGGCAGCGCCCGGCCTCCTCGGCCTCGTAGTTGTAGCCGTTGCCGACGTAGGGGAGGTCGAGGGACTCGACCTCCTGGCCGGCCCGAGCCAGGGTAAGACGGGACGGGGAATACCACGGCGACGCGATCGTGAGCGACCCCTCGCTTCCGAACAGCGTCGCCTCGACCGTGGTCTGGGTCCGGATCGCGCAGGTCAGCTGGGCAATCTGGCCGCCGGAGTAGGCCAGCGTGATCGCGGTCAGCTCATCGACCCCAGTCTCGCCGAACTGGCCGATGCCGGCCGCGGCGGCGGGTGTCCCGAAAATCATCGAGGCCAGCGACACGACGTAGACCCCGACGTCGAGCAGGGCGCCGCCGCCGAGTTCGACCTTGAACAGTCTGCCCTCCGGGTTGACGCCGGTCCGGAAACCGAAGTCCGCCTGGAGCAGATGCGGCTCACCAATCGCGCCCTCGGCGATCAGCTCGCGAAAGCGGATCATGGCCGGGAAGTAGCGCGACCACATCGCTTCCATCAGGAAGAGCTTCTTCGTCCGGGCGTTCTCGATCAGTTCGGCCGCGTCGCGAGCGTTGACCGTGAATGGCTTCTCGCAGAGGACCGCCTTGCCGGCGGCCTGGCAGAGCAGCACGGCCTCGTGGTGGACGGGGTGTGGCGTCGCGACGTAGATGATGTCGACGTCCGGGTCGGCGGCGAGCGCCTCATAACTGGCGTGGCGGCGTGGCACGTCGAACTCGGTCCCAAAGGCCTCGGCCGACTTCGTGCTGCGCGATCCGACCGCGACCAGCTCCACCCCCTGGGCACTGTGCAGTCCCCGGGCAAACTTCTCGGCGATCCCACCCGTCCCGAGAATGCCCCAGCGGATCGTGGAGGATGTTCCGTCTACTTGCATCGATACTCCCTTTACGCCGCGATCCCGCTCGGCTCCGGCTTCTCCGCCGGCACGGGATCGATCGGCCCCGGAGCAGTGTCGCGCCGAACGTCCCATCCGTAAACCCGTGAGCCCACGTCAACGATTGCGGAGGGTGGCGACGCCGCAGCGGCCCCTCGGTAGGGTCATGGGCTTGCCCTGACCGGCTGCCGCAGCAGCGTTCGCCACAAGGCGAGACCGTGTTCCGGGATCGCCTATGTGCGAATGAACCCATACCGATCGGATGAGAACGGATCGACAACCGACCATGAGCCATCATGATGATGGCCGAACCTCGAAGACCGGTTATCGCCCTGTGGGCGATGGCCGCTGCGGTGACCGGGCGAGGACAAGCCGTCGTCCCTACGGACCAGCCACAACTCCCATCCATCAGGTCTTCAGTGCTGCTTCCGCGACCATGTGAGATCCCTGGTGGGCATCTCGCGTCGTCACAGGAACATGATCTTCCGCGATCACGACTGGTCAGGGGCCAGCACATCCGCGTGCTGACCCCTGACTCGATGGTGATTTCGTGCGCCGCACCCTACACGCCCTGAATGCCATCCGAATCGCCATAGCCGTCGGTCAGCGGGATCGTCGCCTGCGCGCCGACCGGGTCGAGCCGCTCGACCTGCTCATCGTCCAGCAGGATCGCGGCGGCGATGACCTCATCCATGTTCGAGACGAAGAGGTATTCCATCTCATCCCGGACGTTCTTCGGGACCTTGGCGAGGTCACGACGGTTATCGGCCGGGGCGATCAGCCGACGGATGCCCATCCGGTGGGCGGCCAGCGACTTGTCCTTGAGCCCACCGATCGGCAGAACACGGCCCCGCAACGTGATCTCTCCGGTCATGGCGGTATCACTGCGGACAGGTCGCCCTGTCAGCGCCGAGATCAGCGCCGTCGCCATGGTGATGCCAGCCGACGGGCCATCCTTGGGCTGGGCCCCCTCGGCGAGGTGGATGTGCAGGTCCAACCGCTCCTGGAAGTCCTTTGGGATCCGGAGTTGCTCGGCCCGGGAACGGGCGTAGGAGAGCGCCGCCCGGGCTGACTCCTGCATGACGTCGCCGGCCTGCCCGGTGATCGTCAGAGTGCCCTTGCCCGGCATCGTCGCGACCTCGACCGGGATGATCTCCCCGCCGACATCCGTCGTGCCGAGGCCGATCGCGACGCCGATCTGGTCGCCGCCGAGATCCTGATCGAAGCCGAACCGCTTCGGTCCGAGATACCGCTCCAGCCGCTCCTCGTCCAGCTCGAACGGGACGCCGGGGAAGTCGCTCTCCGGCTCGACCGCCGCGACTGTCAGGAGGACACCGTCGGTCGCATCAGTTGCCAGCGGCGATGCGTCGGCGAGGTCTGAAACCGGGCCCGAATCGAGGACGACCTCGGCCATGCTGGCCGGCGACGGGGACCCGACGACCGCGTCCTGGGCCGACTCGATCGCATGAAGTGCCCGGTCACGAACGACCTCTCGGGCCACCTTGCGGCAGATCGTCGCGAGTTCACGCTCCAGCCCACGCACGCCGGACTCCCGCGTGTATTCCCGAACGATCCGGTTCCAGAGGCGCGGCGAGATGGTCAGGGCATCGTCAGGCAGGCCATGGTTCTCGAGCTGACGCGGCAACAGGTGCCGGGTGCCGATCTCGACCTTCTCGGCCTCGGTGTACCCGGAGACCTCGATCACTTCCATTCGGTCCCACAGCGGTCGGGGGATCTGCTGACCGTAGTTGGCCGTCGCGATGAATAGGACCTTTGACAGATCATAGGGCGCGTCGAGGTAGTGATCGGTGAAGGCGTGGTTCTGCTCCGGGTCGAGCACCTCCAGCATCGCGGCCGTCGGGTCGCCCCGGAAGTCCGACGCCATCTTGTCGATCTCGTCCAGCAGGATGACGGGATTGAGGACCTGAGCCGTCTTCATCGCATTGATGATCCGGCCGGCCATCGCGCCGATATACGTCCGACGGTGACCGCGGACCTCGGCCTCATCCCGGACGCCGCCAAGGCTGACGCGGACGAACGTCCGGCCCATCGCGGATGCGACCGATCGGCCAAGGCTGGTCTTGCCAACGCCTGGGGGGCCGAGGAGGCAGAGGATCTGTGCGCCGGTCGTGGCCTGGGCGTCCTTCGTCAGCACCCGGACGGCGAGGTAGTCGAGAATCCGCTCCTTGACGGTCTCCAGCCCGTAGTGGTCGTCATCGAGGATCCGCTCGGCCTCGAGCAGGTCGATCCGGTCCGGCGACTCCTCGTGCCAGGGTAGGGCCAGGACGGTGTCGATGTAGCCACGGACGACCGTCGACTCCGCCGAGACCGGCGGCATTCGCTCCAGTCGACCGATCTCCCGCAGAACCTTCTCGGCGATCGTCGCCGGCAGGCCACGCTCCGTCACCCGGGCCTTCAGCGCCTCGACCTCGTTGCCGTTCTCCCCGCCGAGTTCATCGTGGATCGCCTTGAGTTGCTCGCGCAGGTAGTACTCGCGCTGATTCTTGTCGATCTGCTCCCGGACGCGGTTCTTGATCTTCTGCTCCAGCGCCGCGACGTCCAGCTCGCTGTCGAGGTGGATCGCGATCCGCTCCAGCCGCTCCAGCCCGTCGGTCATCTCCAGCAGCTCCTGCCGCCGGGCGACATCGGTCAGGAGCTGGGTAGCGAGCAGGTCCGCAAGGTGGCCCGGCTCCGTTGCACGCTGCACCATCTCCAGGACATCCGACGACAGCCGACCCCGCGCCTCGGCGAACCGGTTGGCGAGGTCCTGGACATGCTCGACGAGCAGACGGCTCTCCTCCGGGTTGGTGTTGAGCTCGGGGAGCTGATCCGCACCGACCGTGAAGAAGGAGCGGGAGGTGTCGTACTGGTCGATCCGGACGCGACCAATTCCCTCCAGGACGACCTGGATGTTGCCCCCCTGCTGGCGCTCGACCGAGACGATCCCGGCCAGAGTCCCGACCGCGTGCAACTCCTCGGCGCGGGGATCGTCGACCTCACTCTCACGGTGAGCCGTGACGACGATCCGGCGCTCCCGAAGCATCGCGTCCTCGACAGCCTGGATGCTGCGCGGCCGACCGACCAGCAGAGTCACGACATTGCGCGGGAAGATGACGACATTCTTCAGCGGCAGGAGCGGGTAGCGGGGACCGTAGACATCGAGTCGACTCATGGGAGATCCACCCTCTCGCGGACATCGGGCGACTGATGGAGGCGAATCAGGTACGGATGCCGGTGACAGGACCAGCCGACGGACGCGACAGGAACTGACCAACCGGAACCGGATGCAGGACGCGGCGGTCAGACGCTGACTGGCGGTCATCGCATTCGCGTTCCACCGTTGGTCCGCGTTCTCGACAGGCACAACGGGTTAACACTCGATACGCTGCCATCTTACCGCCCAATGGAACACCAGCGCCAACTGTCCGAACGGTGTGCTCCGAGTCTGGGACAGTCTGAACGTACACCTGTTCGCCACGTACGTACGCAGGATCGTGACCAAGCCGTTTCGGTCATTTCGCTCCAGGCGATCGTTGCGATTTCATGCTGTCCGTACATCCCTAGGCGACCCGTCGGATCAGTTCAGGATCGGCGATCCGACCCCCGTGGTTTCCTGATCACGACGCAATGTGACTGCACCAACCCCCGCAGTCACCGGGCCGCCTTCACCGGGCCGTCTTCACGGCGACGAGCGAGCGATCGGATCCGACCTGGTTCTCGCCGCGATGCGCACAAGGAATCCGGAGCCGGTGCCCGACTCCGCCGCCCAGCGTGGTGTCTATGGAAAGACCGTCGTGGTCAGCCCGGTACACTTCCTGTAACAAGATCCGGCCTCTACACAGCGTCCGCCGTGCGGGAAGCCGGCCTGACGAATCCACGCGATTCCAGACAATTCCATCTCGAGGTGCGTCGTGCCCTATCGCTCCCGCCCGTTCCCACCCGCCCGGCTTCTGCTCACGGTCCTGATCGCGACCGTGCTGGCCGGGCTGATTGCGATCTCCGGCTCGCCATCCCGCATCAGCGCCCACGCCGAGCTGGACCGGGCGACGCCAGGGCAGGGCGAACTCCTCGGCGCTCCGCCAACGGCCGTCGATCTCTGGTTCACCGAGCCGGTCAACCCGGACAACGGCAGCCTGACCGTCACGATCCGCCCCCAGGACAACAGACAGATCCGGCCGAACAGCCTCATCATCGACCCGGCCGACCCGCTCCACGTCACCGCGACGTTCGGTGGGCTCGGCTTCGAGACGTACACCGTCGTCTGGGGCAATCAGTCCACGACCGATGGACACCAGATCAGTGGTTCCTACTCGTTCCGGGTCGGCGGCGGTCCGACCCCCGGGGCCGCCACGACCGAGGGCGGCACCCCGGCGATCTGGGCCGTCCTCACTCGCTGGTTGACGTTCTTCGGGCTGGCCATCGCGGCCGGGGGCTTCTTCGTCTCCCGGCTGCTGCTGGCCCGCCCGTCACGCCCAGCCGAATCCGATCGCCCAGCGCCGCCCCTGCCCGCACCTCGCTCGCTCCGCACCCTGACGCTGGTCGGGGCCGGGATCGCCCTGATTGGGACGCTGGCCGAGCCGCCGCTGCAGTGGCAGTTCCCGCCATCCGGAGCCGCGTCGGCCGCCTTCGCGAATGTCATGCGCGGCCTGCCGGACGCCTGGTGGCTCCGACCGACGGGCGCCGCGCTGGCAGTCGTGCTCGCGGCGGCCTGGCTGGCGCTGCGCCGTTCGCCGGCGATGCCCACCACCGCGACAGTCGGGATCGTCGCCGGGTCGTCGGTGCCGGTCCCCATGGCTCGGGAAGCAGCGAACCGCGTGCCCCGGACCAACCCGCTGATCGAGTCGCTTGGTCTTGTCGCCGCGCTGGCTGCCCTGCTCGGGCTGGCCCTGACCGGCCACAGCGCCGCCCAGACCGGCGTGTGGTACGTCCCGGCGATCGCCTCGAACATCCTCCATCAGTTCTCGGCGGCGCTCTGGGCCGGTGGGCTCGTCGCGCTGGCGGTCGTTCGGTGGCTCGCTCCTGGGGATGAGTCGTCGGGAATCGACCCCGTCCGGCGGTTCTCACCGTGGGCGCTGGGGCTGTTCGCGGTCGCGGCGACGACGGGCGTCATCAACGCCGGCATCATCCTGCCGGCCGTGTCGTCGCTCTGGGACAGCCGCTACGGCATCGTCATCCTGATCAAGACGACTGTCGTCCTCGGGGCCGTCGGCCTGGCCGCCTGGCACCGGCAGGCGCTGGCCCGTTCCGCGACCTGGGCGACGAGCCGGCTGCGACAGTCCCTCCGGCTAGAGACGGCGCTGGTCGCGCTGGTCGTCGTGGCGGCCTCAACGCTGGCGCTGACCTCCCCGCCGAGCAGCAGCGCCCTGACCCGGGACCCCCTCGCCGGGAACCTGATCCTGCTGGAGCAGGCCCACACCGGCGACGGCACCGTCGTCGGGATGATGCGGCTGGAGGCGGACCCGCTCCGCTCCAGTGTCACCAACACCTTTCGGGTCACCTCGGCCAGCCTCGCCAACCAGCCGGTCGCGATCCCGGACGGCGGCCGCGTCTTCCTTGACTTCACCTCGATCCTCGACGGGGCCATCACCCAACCGCGACTGGAACTCACCCCGGACGGGCAGGGCGGCTACGCCGGTTCCGGTGACCAGCTCAGCATCGACTCGTGGTGGCAGATCACCGCGACGGTCCGGCAGTCGGGTCAGGACGACCAGACGGCAACGTTCCCCGTTCTGCTCCCCGATCCGAACCTGTACGGCTCCGACGCCGTGGAGACGCCCGACAGCGACCCGGACGCCGAGGCGCTCTACCGGCGCGCCTACGACCTCAATGCCAGCTCGACCAGTTACCAGAATCATCAGAGCATCGCCACAGCGGACGGCGGTGGGATCTTCGAGGACGAGACGGTCGTTGCGGCGAGCGGGGATCAGCCGGTCGGCTACGAGTTGACACTCCAAGCCTACGATAACCCCACCACCGTCGCGACCGGCAAACCGCTCGCCCCAGCGGCGACGCAGCGGCAAATCGGGACCGAGAGCTGGCGCAGCACCGACGGCGGCGCGACGTGGATCTCGACCTTCACCGTCAGCGGCGCGCTGTCGCCCAACGAGATCCTTGAGCAGTACGATGGCGCGACCGGCTTTCAGCTGGGACGGCAACAGGAGGTCAACGGTGAGCTCTCGCAGGCCGTCATCTTCACCGTCCCGACCAGCCGTTACTCCACCAGCTGGTATGTCTGGTGGATCGGGCTGGAGAGCGGTCGGCGCCAACGGGAGCTCATGATCACCGAGGGGCACTACATGACCCGGGACTTCACGAGCTACGACACCGGCATCGTCGTCTCCCCGCCGGACCCGGCGACGGTCGTCAACGCCGGGACATAACGAACGGCGGCCCTCGTCGGTGAGCCGGCCGTCGTCAAGGGCGCGAGATGGCGCTGTGACACCGTCGTGTCGATCCAGTGGGAGAATCGGCGTGTCGTCGATCGTCGTCGTTCCCCGGGGAGGACACGAAATCATGTATCAGCCGACCATCTCGCCGTCGCGGACCAGTGCGTTCCGCCCACGTGCCATTGTGCCCGCCATGCTCCTGCTCCTGCTGGCACTCATCGCCGCGCTGCCCGTCGCAGGGCCAGCCCCGGCGGCGGCCCAGGGGGACCCCGAGAATTTGCCGCTCTCGGCCAGCCAGCGGGTCTACGATGAGACCGGGTCGTCGCTGAGTCCGGACCAGACCGCCGACCTGGAGCGCCGTCTCGCGGACCTGCTCTGGCTGGGGGCCGACACCTTCGTCTACGTTCAGGCACTCGACGCCGACAATGACGAGACCATCGATCAGGTAGAGGAACTCCAGCGGGCGTGGGTTCAGCAGACAGGTTCCGATCCGAACACCGCGGTCACGATCCTGATCAATCGCAACCCGGACGACCCGAACGATGCCCGGGCCGGGATCACCGTTGGTCGGACATTCGACGATGGCAATGTTCCGTCAGATGAACAGGTCGCGATCATCAACGACGCGCTGATCCCGCCGCTCCGGGACGGCAACGTCTACGGCAGCCTGGTCGCCGGGATCGATCGACTGAGCAGCAGTATCCAGTTCGGCCCACCGGTCACCCCGCCCAACGCCTTCGAGCGATGGTCGGCCAACGCGACGGACAGCTGGGCTCCATGGGCGGCGATCGGGGCAGCATTTGCCGGGCTGCTGGGCGCCCTCTCGCTGTTCCGTGGTCGCCAGACGACCACGCAGCCTGCCGACCCCCCGACCACGCGACGACCCGGTGATCTCCCCCCGGCCGTTGCCGGGGCCCTTGTCAGTGGGGGTCCTCAGACCTCGGCCATCCCGGCCACCCTGCTTGAGCTGGCCGGGCGTGGAGCGCTCAGTATCGAGCCCGAGGGTGAGGCGGGTCGATTCAGCAAGCCGAAGATCCAGATCCGTCCGATCGACGGCAGGCTCGTCCAGAACGCTGTTGAGTCGGCGTTGTGGGTGGAGCTGGACAAGCTGGCAAGTGACGACGTCGTCTCCAGCCAGAACCTCACGAAGCTGTCTGGCAAGACCAGGACGATCCACGCCGCGATCCGTGAGCAGATGAGGGCCCACCGGTGGCTGAACCCGGCGGCGGGGAAGGCCAGGGCGGGGCTGTTCTCCATCGGCTTCGTCGCCCTCGGGCTGGCGATCTTCCTCGGGGTCATCGCGAGCAACGGCGACAACTGGCGGCTGGCCGGGGCCGGTATTGGGGCCCTCGGCCTGATCTTCCTCGTCGGGGTCTGGCTGGGTGCGACCTACTCCGGGCTGACGCGGGAGGGGCAGGAGGCCGCGATCCCGTGGAAGGCTTATCGGGACGGGCTCAAGCAGGCCGGCAAGGACGAGACGGTCGCCCTGGATCTCGACGCGACCCTGCCCGACATCGTCGCGCTGGACCTCGGCTCGGCGCTGGACGATCGGCTCAAGGCAGCTGGGTCGTCCGGCCAGACACTGCGGGCGTTCAGTGGCGCGACCGGAACGGACGTGGCGACGATGGCCTACTTCCCGTACTGGATCGCGTTCAACAGTTCCGTCGCGACAACCACTGCCTCCAGCAGCAGCACGGTCAGTTCGAGCACATCCAGCGGTGGGGGCAGCGCAGCCGGTAGCACGTAACCAGGCTCCCCCGTTGATGGGCCGTGAGGGTTGGACAGGCTCATCCGTCGATCACGCAGCCGGGAGCTGAAGCACCCCGTCTCAGGAGCGATTGGCGATGGATCGTTGACCTTGACCTGGGGACGGGTAGCCGTTGTTGGCATCAACATGACAATGCTGGACCGTCGGGTGATGCGATGTTGAAGTCACCACATTGCTCCATCCATCACTCCTGAGACGGGGTGCTTTAGCCCCCGGCCATGTGGCCGAACCGGACGTGCAATCTGGCATCGCCTGCGCCGGCGCTCCGGGCGCTAAAGCCACCCGGCAACATGAAGATGGTCGGACGTGCCTTCAAAAGCCAGAGCCAGCAGGCACTCGGATGACGACATCTTCATTGCACCGACGCCGCCCAATCCGACCGGACGTTCCGCAAATCTTCCTCATTGCCGGGCGGCTTTAGCTCCCGGTCGGCAGCGACGATTGCCCTCCAGCGAACACTGGACCGCCTTCGGCCAGTCACCGAAATCCCCGCCACGCGGCTCCCCCAATGGTCCCAATCGTCGCCGATGCCACACCGCGACACCCTGTTCCGTCCTATCTGACGGCGGGGTTTGTTGCATCGAAACGGCCTATCTTCTACCTTTCGGAAGAACCGTCCGCCTGCTGACAGCCCGTGACGCCCGCCGCCCCCGATCGGTGGTGCCCGGACGGGTGCCCGAGAAGTCCGAGTGGGCTCTGTTCGTGCCTGAAAATGACTGGCCGGCGCGACTGTCTCCCGCTGTCCACATCGCCTGCGTACCCTGAGGATCACTACGATGGGATCGAGATCACGTTCGACGCGTCCTGGCGACCGGCGCGCCGCCTCACGGCCCGCCTCTGTCGAGCGGGTCTCCGACAAGTCAGACGGCGTCGCGCTGGCGTCGTCAGCTGGCAACGTCACGACGCCGGGCCGGATCAAGTCGCCGGTCCGCCGGGCCGCGACCACCCAGAGCGGCGGGACCACGGCGACTCCGGTCAGCCGTGCGCTGCGGCGGGACGCCTTCCGGACTGCGCTGCTCATGCTCGGGGTCGGCTTCATCCTCCGGCTGGCGCTGTTCCCGCTCGGCAACTTCGCTATCGACACCGACACCATGACGTCCTGGGCCCAGCGCCTCGTCAGCGACTCGCCGCGCTCCTTCTACACCAGCGGCGGCCTGACCGATCACCTGCCCGGCGACCTCTGGGTGCTCTGGTTCGTCGGGTCGATCTACAACTGGTTCTCGCCGATCTCGACGAACCTCGACGTCGGCTTCCCCTTCCTCTGGATGCTGAAGATCGTCCCGGCGATCACCGACACCGTGACGGGCCTGCTGATCTTCCTGATCGGCCGCCGCCTCGCGACCCCGGTCAGCGCCCTCGTCGCGACGACCCTGTTCGCCTTCAACCCGGCCGCGATCTTCCTCTCCTCCGTCTGGGCGCAGTGGGACAGCCTGTCGGCGATGGTCGCCATCGGGGCGATCTACCTGTTCCTGCGCGGGAAGCCGGAGTGGGCGATCCCGGCGCTGGTCTACGCCTGCCTGATCAAGCCGCAGATCGCGGTGATCGGCCTGTTCCTCGCGATCGCGTTCGTGCTGGTCTACATCGCACCGCACGTCCCGGCAATGGCGCGCTGGGTCCGGGAGGCGAAGCCGGTCGAGTCCCTGCAAAAGAGCCTGATCCGGCTCGGCTTCGGCGCCGCGGCGTCACTGGCCGTCTTCCTGATCGTCTGCCTGCCGTTCAACATCGGCCTGTTCCCCGGCATGGGCGCCTTCACGATCTGGGACCGGATCAGCTACGCCCTCAATGTCTACCCCAACACGACGCTCAACGCCTTTACCCTCTGGGGGCTGCTCTCTGACAACTGGGGCGACGACCGGCAGTCGACCGCGCTCGGCCTGACGTACCAGGCGACCGGCACGCTGCTGACCGTGGTCGCGCTGGCCGGGATCGTCTGGCTGACGTTGCAGGCGTGGAAGGCGTTCGGCTACCAGGCGCTGATCTGGGGCATGACCGTCGCGAGCTTCGCCGCCTATATGCTCCCGACCCGTGGCCACGAGCGCTACCTGTTCCCGACGATGGTCCTCGCCGCCCTGCTGGTCGCGCTGCTGCCCCGGTTTGTCTGGCTGTACGCGGCGATCACCGGCACCTTCCTGCTGAACGTCTACTGGGTCTACTCGCTGTACTACCCCTCGCAGACGCCGAAGATCGGCCCGATGAACAGCGAGAACTTCCAGCAGATGATGTCCATGGTCAACGTCGTCGTGCTGGCGGCGGGGATCGCGATCGGCTACGCGCTGCTGATGCGGGGCAACACCTTCACGGCGCCGGGCTGGCTGCCGGGCTGGGCACTGCCGGAAGGCAACACCCGGCCAGCCGCCACCGCCGGCTCGGGCCGCGGCCGGCCCCGGCTCGCGACGCCGGCCGATACCGACGCCGAGGCGTCCCCGGCCGACTTCGTCTACGCCGACCGTGAAGCCGCCACCCGCCCGGCCTGGCAGCTCTGGTACCTGCCGCTGGCCTTCGCGGTGATCGGCTCGCTGTTCTACCTGATCCGGATCGGCACGCCGGACGACTACATCTACGACGAGGTCTACCACGCCTTCACCGCCGCCCAGTACGTCGATGGCAACGCCAACACCTTCTGGGTGTTCTCGGACGAGGCCGAGGACGCCCGGAACGGCGTCTTTACCTGGTATCAGGGTGACGAGGGCGAGCGTGGCCCAGGCAACTTCTCCTATGAGTGGACCCACCCGCCGCTCGGCAAGGAGATCATCGCGATCGGAATCTGGCTGTTCGGGGACAACCCGTTCGGCTGGCGGTTCACGAGCTGGATCTTCGGCGGGATCGGCCTGTTCGTCGTCTACCGGCTGGGGATGGCGCTGACCGGGCGCTGGCTGGTCGGGGCGCTGGCGGCCGGGCTGCTCCTGGTCGACGGGCTGTACTTCGTCCAGTCCCGGACCTCGATGGTGGACATCCACATCGCGGTCTTCATCCTCGCAACGCTCTGGGCGTTCCTGCGCTACCTCCGGCTGCCGTCCGGCTCCTCGACGCGGGAGGTCGGCATCACGACGCTCCTGGTCGGGCTCGGGATGGGAGCTGCCTTCGCGGTGAAGTGGAACGGGCTCTACCCGATCGTCTTCATGCTCGCGATCGCGATCCTGCGGCTGCTCTGGATGTGGGTCCGGGCCAGCCCCATCGGTCGCGACCCGGAGCCCGGCGCCTGGTCGGACCTGCGCAACCACCTGATCTTCGTGCCGGTCAACCTGATTCTGCTGCCGCTGGCGATCTACTTCGCCTCGTACTTCCCGATGTTCCTGTTCGGCTTCGGCTTCCCGGACTGGGTCGAGCTTCAGCGCCAGATGCTCTACTACCACACCGTCGGGGTGAACAACGCCAACGACCACAACTACTACTCGAAGTGGTGGATGTGGCCGCTGGCACTGATGCCGGTCTGGTACGGCACGCACAACGGGCCGGTCGGCGGCGACACGCGCGGCTACGTCTTCAATCAGGTCAACCCATTCCTGGCCTGGTCGATGATCCCGGCGGTCGCGACGGTCGCCTGGCTCTGGCTACGGAACTACCGGCGGCACTGGCCGGCGGCGGCCGTGATCCTGATCGGCTTCTTCGGCCAGCTGCTGATCTGGTCCGCCTCCCCACGCGGCGCCTTCGCCTACCACTTCCTGCCGATGGTCCCGTTCGGCGTGATCGGGATCGCGGCGCTGCTGGAGTACGGCTGGCGCAACAAGACCGTCGCGGTCAGCAGGAGCGTGGTGAAGTGGGCACCCGCGGCCGTCTTCGCGGTCGGCGTCGTGATCCAGATCGCCGTCTTCTTCGGCTCGAAGTACCCGCTGACCAACGACGAGCAGACGCCGGACGGCTACCACGCCTGGGGCAACTACGGCATCCCGGTCGTGCTGTTCGGCCTGGTCGCACTGGCGATGGCCTACGGCTTCGTCCGGACCCCGCGGACCCTGTCCCTGCGGACCGGAGCGGTGACGTACGTCGTCCTCGCGGTACTGGTCTTCGCCTTCCTCTTCCCGATCCTCGCCGCCACCCAGCTCACCCAGTCCGGCCTCGACCTGCGGACCTGGTTCCCCGGCTGGACCGTCCGCTAACCCGACCCATGCGTAATGAATGAGGGCTCCGCAAACCTCTTGCGGAGCCCTCCGTTCTGTCGCAGAGTGCATGGCGACCACCAACTTTTTGACGATCCTCACCGAGGGCGTGATCCATGGAAGTCCCCACGGCCAACGGGAACAGGATCATCTCCACAGCGGATGACCCTGCTGACCGGCGACCGGGCCGCACGATCCGAAGGATTGTCGCTCGTCCTCGCCAACGGCTGCTACTCCCACGGGGACGGACGGCGGCTCGCAGACCAACACAGCGACCGTTAGTTCAGGAAGTCGCCCGTGTCAACGAACGTTTCGTTCCGATCATGGCGACGCCCGGACCCGGTGTCGCCGCATGGACTCGGGAGCGTTGGCAGGATTTTGGTCCACCGCAGTCGCTGCTGATCATTTCCCTCATCGTCGGAGCGTTCCTCCGGCTGTGGCACCTTGGTTCCAACCCGCCAGGGATTAACCAGGACGAGGCGGTCACTGGCTACGACGCCCTTAGCATCTGGGCGACCGGCCGCGATCATCACGGCAATCCCTTCCCGTTCTGGGTGATCGAAACCTTTGGCGACTGGTCGTCGCCACTCCTGACCTTTCTGATGGCGCCGTTCGTCGGGGTCTTCGGGCTGGAGATCGTCGTCGTCCGGTTCGTGACCGTCCTGCTCGGGCTCATAATGCTCGTCGGCGTCTACGGTGCCACCCGTGAACTGACACGCAGCCCCTGGGTCGCCGCAACCGCGACCGCGTTCGCCGCGATCTCCCCGTGGGCGGTCCATTACAGCCGCTATGCGCTCCTGCCAATTACGGGCATGGCGTTCACGATGCTGGCGGTGTGGTGTCAGCTCTGGACCATGCGGACGCGAAGTGGTCCAGGGCTGGTTGCGTCGGCCGCCCTGATCGGCGCCACGGCGCTCAGCTACCACACGATGAAGCTGTACGTTCCGCTTATCATGGTGGTCTTCGTCATTCTGTTCCGGCAACCACTCCTGAAGATCCCTCGCCTGTCGCTGCTCTACGGCGTACTCGTCGGGCTGTTCCTGGCCGGGCCGATGCTCTTCATGACGCTGCGGGACCCGGCGATTGGCTCGCGCAACAACTACCTCTCCATCACCAACCTCAATGACTTTGGCCCACGTCTGCTGCTGGAGAACTACTGGGCCTACTGTTCTCCAGCCTTTCTGTTCTCGCATGGGGACGGAGACGCGACTCATACGATGCCCGGCTACGGGATGGAGCTGCGATTCATCGCGCCCTTGCTGGTCATCGGTCTAGGCTTCATCCTCTGGCGGCTCCTTCGTCCAGGACTGTTCCTTCCGGATCGCCGGATGGCGGCACTCCTGCTCGCCCTGATCGTTCTGGCGCCGCTACCGGGTGCATTGACCCAGTTCCCGGCCGCCAATCGCTCAGCCGTTCTCAGCCCGCTGCTTGCCATCGTCTGCGGTCTGGCGGTCCTTGCGATCGTCTTCACTGTCTACCGGTCCCTACGGATGTTGTCTCGCAGTTCACGTCAACTGGCGGTCGCGCTGCTGCTGATCATCGGGTTGGTCCCGGCTGGCATCGAGACAGCGAAGCGCTACGACTACTACTTCACCGGGTATCCGCACGATTACTCGGTAACGTGGGGCTTTCACCATGGCCTCCTCGATGCGATCGGCGTCGCGGACAGCATGGCCGACGCCTACGACGTCATCTGGATTGCGGACGCCAATCAGCCGTACATCTTCCTGCTCTGGAGCCAGCAAGCCGACCCGTCGACCATCCAGAACCGGCTCGTCGACACCAACGACAACCCGGTGGTCTATGACGTCAACGAATGGGGAAAGTATCGGTTCGGCGACAACTACCAGAGCCCGCCGGACTCCGTCCCGCTCGACGAGCTTGAGGTGCTGTACCAGAGCCCCCATCATGGCAATGAGATCTTCTACGAGGTTCGCGGAGGCGTGACATCCGACGGCGAACGGATGCTGGTCGTTCACAGCCCGAACCGCTAGACCGCGCAGCCCGGGCGGAGACGCGTACGGTTCGTCCAAAGGACGTGGCATCATCCCTCCCCGAGACGCATGCTTCCCAGTTGGCACAGTAGCATCCTCATCCGGCACGTCCAGCCGTCCAGCCGTCCAGGACCAAGCACATCCAGTGGGCCCGTTCGATCCGGTGCGAACGACCGGTGCTTTTCAGGGAGACTATGATCGAGGAGTCCGAGTCGTCATCCGACCAGCGCCGGGCCGACCCGGACGAGCACGGCCGGTCGGAATCAGCGCTACTTGGTGACCTGATCGACCTGGTCGTGATCGTTCCAACCTACAACGAGCGAGAGAATCTCCCGCAGCTAGTGGCGAGCGTGATTGCGTTGGGCGATCGGGTCCGACTGGTCATCGTCGATGACAACTCGCCGGACGGAACGGGTGCCCTTGCGGATCGCCTTGCGGAGCATCATCCGGGTCGGATCGATGTTCTCCACCGAACCGGCAAACAGGGACTGGGAACCGCTTACGTGGCTGGCTTCCATCACGTTCTCGCTGGCCCCGCCGGCCTGATCGCGACGATGGACGCCGACCTGTCCCACCCGGTCGACCGGCTGCCGGCTCTAGTCGCCGCAGCGGCTGACGGTGGTGACCTCGTCCTTGGCTCACGCTACGTCGTTGGCGGCACGACAGTCGGCTGGCCGCTGCCACGCCGGGTACTGAGCCGGTTCGGCGGCCTCTATGCCCGAACGGTCCTTGGGCTGCCGCTCTACGACCTGACCGGCGGCTTCAAAGTCTATCGGCGGGAGGCATTGGCCAGGCTGGACCTCGATCACCTCCGTGCCGACGGCTACGGCTTCCAGATCGAGACAACGTGGCAGGTGATCCAGAACGGCGGCCGGGTGGTCGAGGTCCCGATCATCTTCCATGACCGCGTCGCCGGAGCCAGCAAGCTGTCCCGCCACATCGTCCTGGAGGCCGCTCTCCTCGTCTGGCAGTTGCGGCTCGAACGGCTATGGACCCGAGTCGCCGGATGGTTCAACCGCGGGAAGACCCCCGCTCGCTGACTTGGCATCGCTGGGTTGCCAGAATAGCCCATCATCCCTCAAGGGTATGATCCGGTCGCCGTTCCACAACGCTGGTTTTCACCTATAAGGCAGGACTGTTATCCATGCGTCGCCGGACGATGCGCGCTCCTGGTCCGACAGTTCATCAGACGATCCGTTCTCCGACGAAGACACGGAGACGTCTCGGTGTTACTCGGTCAGATAGCCCGCGAGCACCGCGATCGGCTCGCAAGGAAATCTGCTCCTTCTCACTGACCTGGAAACGAACACACAACCAGCTGTTCTGGGCGCTGGTTACGGGTCTGTTACTGAGATTGGCTTTCGTACCCCACGCGGGGTATCAGAGCGATGTCGATGCGTTCACCCGCTGGGCCAACACCCTCCTGTCCAATCCGTTGTCACAGACCTACCGCGTCAGCCCGGATATCGATCACCTGCCGGGTGACCTGTGGTTGCACTGGCTCACCGCACATGTCTATCGCTGGTTCTCTCCGGATTTCGACGGAGACGTGCTTCCCTATGCGGAGATGCTGAAGATCCCGCCCATCATCGGGGATCTGACGATGATGATGGGCATCTTCTTCCTCGTGCGCCAGCGGGCCGGGAGCCGGGCCGGGACCCGAGCGGCCTGGTTCGTGGCGCTTAATCCGGCGATCATCTTCATCTCGGCACTTTGGGGGCAGTGGGACTCGATCTCTGCCTCCGTGGCGATCTGGAGTCTGATTCTTCTCGGTAGCGGTCGGTGGCAATGGTCCTTTCCTGTCATGACCTACGCCATACTGATCAAACCCCAGCTCGCGATTCTAGGCGTCATCCTCGTCGTGACGGTCGCGCTGGATGTGCTGCTTCCACTCGTGTCGGATCGACTCCCGATTCTTCGCCAGCTCCTCACAGCACGATCGAGGCGGCCTCGTCCCGACCCAGCCGCGACTGCGAGTCGTCTGGGCATCGCCGTGGTCAGCTCCCTCATCGTCTTCACCGCTGTCTGCCTGCCGTTCCAGGTCGGTTTCCCCACACTCATAGGAACCTTTGATATTCGCGAACGACTTGCGACCGCGCTAGATGCCTACACCGCGGCAACGATGGGGGCCTTTAACTTCTGGCGAACACCGCTGACACTCGACCTCGTTCAGGAGCAGGGAGACTACTTCTCGGATACGAACGCATTTCTGTTTGGCTGGACATTGCGGACCTGGGGAATGCTGCTCAGCGTCATTGGGGTCGGCACGACCCTGATCCTGCTCGTACTTGGATGGCGACGGGCCGGGTCACGCCTGGTCCTGTGGGCGGCGGCCGTTGCCACACTGGCGTTGTTCATCTTTCCGACCCGTATCCACGAACGGTACTTCTTTCCATCCCTGCTCTTCTCCATCGCGCTGGCTTTCATCGTGCCAAGGCTCTTCCCGTTCACCGTCGCCTTAACCATCACGTCAACGCTGAATCTGGTGCAGGCGTTCGACCGGAACTACGACATCCTAGGTGTCTCCGCCCACTATGGAATCTTCTTCGACCCCTGGTTCGCCCCACTGGTATCGACGCTCAATGTCCTGCTCTTCGGCTATCTCCTGAGTATCGGATACCGGTTGACGCTGACAACCGCGGCGACCGACCGACGGGCGTCACTGATCAGGCGATTGCAGCAGAGAGCGGCTGGTCGTTAACTGCGCCGTCGTCAAGCGGAATAGAACAACGCATTTGCCGCAATCCGCCCCGCCGGATTCAGCTCTTCCAATCCTCGAGGGCTGAGCACACGTCCGCACCAACGGGCAGACAGGAACCGGCCTCGCGAGGTCATTCGCGAGGCCGGTTCCTGTCTGCCTGATCTTCCCGACGACTCCCTTGGCGAACCAGCCATTACCGCTAGCGGGCGGGCCGAACGGTGGGTGTCGGGGGCGGCTCGGGCGTCGCCGTAGGCGCGACCGGCGGTAGCGGGGCGAACGGCGTCGTCGCCGGGGTGCCTGCCGCGAGAGTTCTGACCACCGGCGTCGCGCCGATCGGGGTCGCGCCGGGCGTCGCGGTATCCGGCGTTCCAAGTTCCGGGATCCCGCCTGGCGCAATCGGAACGGGCGTGGCACCGGGCGTCGCAACAGAGGTCGGGCGGCGGCTTGGGTAGATGATGATGACGCTGCGGGAAGGCACTGCCGTGGGGCTCGTTACCGGGTCTGAACTCGCACTCGGGCTCGAGCTTTCGCTCGGACTCGAGGAGGGGAGACCCTGCTCTGCGGCCACCTGCTGGCGCTCCTGCTCCAGCCGACGGTCAGCATCGTCGCTGACCGCGAAGACCAGGTAGTCGTCGGTCTCGATCGCGACCGGGTAGCGGTCACGCCACGCGTCGATGTCGGGCTCGTAGTCGTTCCGCTCGGTCGGTCCGATCACGACATAATCCACGTCGTACTCGCCGATCACCTGGTCGACGTTGGGGGCCAGGGAAAAGATGTCGCGCAGAGCCTCCTGCCGCGGTTCGACATCGAAACCACGGGTGGTGAGCCACCAGGAGTAGCTCATGATCACCGGCCGGCCGGTCAGCGTCGAGACCGGATGGTCAGGCCGAGGCGCGACCGCAAAGACGGTGTGGGGCGCTGTCTGCTCGCGGACGAGCTGGGCGATCTCCAGGTCCGCGACCGATTCCCACCGGTAGGTGTTCAATCCGCGAGCCTGCTGGAGGTTGACCAGCAGCCCGGAGAAGAACATCGTCGCAACCACGGCGACCATAATGACGCGCGAGGAGGCGCCCCGATCCATCCGCCAGGCGTAGGCGATCACGGCGGCGGACAGGATGCAGACGGCGAGGTGCCAGTAGAGGAGGGTCTTGATGTTGTCGAGCGGGTCGATCTGAAGCGTCACCACGTTGCAGAGGATGAAGATCGGCATGAAGGCGAGCAGGAACCGGTAGGTGACGCTGCCGAACAGGCGCGGCATTAGCAGCCCGATCACGATCAGCGGGGCGAACCAGCCGAGGTTCTTCAGCCAGAACCACCAGGCCGGCTCGAAGTCGGCCTTGAGCCAGCCGAAGTGCAGCGCGACCCCGCCGGTCACCGCCGGCTGACCAATCTGCTGGAGGAGCAGCTGGGGGATCGCCAGACCGCCCGCGATCACCCCAAACGTGATCCACTTCCGGGCCGGGTACCACTGCCGCAGCGGACCACGCAGGTCGCCACTCGGGAACAGCAGCGCCGTCATCGTGATCACCACGGCGAGGGCGGGCAGCGCCCCGAGGTGGGAGAACGGCATCAGCCCGAAGACGACGCCGGCCGCGACGAACGTCCGTAACTGACCGCGCTGGATCGAGATGAACAGCAGCGTCAGGATCAGGAGCGACAGCGGCAGCCCGTAGAGGACCGAGCGCTGCGGCTCAATGTTGGAAAGATAGAAGTTCTCCCACCAGAAGCGGTTGTCCTTCTGTGGGCCGATGTCCCAGGGCTGGTTCCAGATCGTGCTGAGGATGTTGCCGTTGTCGTTGGCCAATTGGGCGATCAGCACCCAGCCGAAGCCGCCGCCGAGCAGGAACAGCAGCACGGCCAGCGCCGCCGCCCGGGTATCCCGCAGCAGCCGGAGCGCGAAGGCGAGGACGCCGAGGGCGATGAAGGCCGACAGCACGAAGCTGTGCAGCGCCAGCGCGTCGTAGGGCGTCATCCCGAAGCGGATGAACATCGCCCCTGTCAGCGACGACAGGTAGTGGTAGGCGTAGGGGACGCCCGCCATCCGGGGGTGCTCCGGCGGGAAGTTGTTGCCGTAGACGAACGAGGCGGCGTCGCCGACGTGCTGCGGCCAGTCGCCCCAGACGTTGATCTGCCCGGTGAACAGACCGTCCGGGCCGAGGTCGAACATCCCGCCCCAGAGGAAGACCCATCGGACGATGAAGCCGCCGCAGACGACCACCGGCCAGAACCACGGCCAGGCAAGGACAAGGCGAATTCCCTCTCCGAGCGACAGCGTCCCCGTTTCGGCCTCGTCATCCCAGGCCATCACGGGCCCGGAGACGAAACCGGCCGCGGCGTTTGCCGGAAAGAGGCTCCGCCGGATCCCGACACCGCCCGGCCACGGGCCATCATGGGACGCTCCAGAGGTGTAGAGGACGACCGTTGTCGCGAGCGAGGTGACGGCGACCCCAAGTTCCAGCGCAAGGCTCATCTGGCCGAGGATGCAGGCGATCCCGAGGGTGACGAGCGACCAGACGACCATCCCGAGCGGGAAGCCGTAGGCGACGAGTTCCAGCCGGGTCAATCCCAGCCGGGCGCGGGCCAGCCCGACGAAACCGGAGACGCCAAGGGCAGCGAGAAAGAGCAGCGAGAGCGTGACCTCGAACATGGTAATCAAACTCCCTCGACCATCAGGGCTGAACGGAACGGTCCGCTGGGAGGTTCGCGGACTCGACATCGATCAAGTCAACCAATGAATCGCCTGGAATAGCGATCCCTTGAGATCGGGCGAGAGCGATCGCTTCAGGGCTCACGGCAAATATCTGAAATTCACCTTCCTCGATGACCAGCGGGTAGTTCGCAGCGTAGGCGTCCGGATTGGCGTCGTAGTCCTCGACTTCCGCCGGCGTGATCGCGACGTAATCGACTCCGTATTGGGCAATATCGGCCTCGGCATCGGCCCCGTACTGCATGATCTCCCGCAGTGCCACCTCACGATCCGTGGCGTCATACCCATGGGGCCAAACATGGAGACCCCAGCCGACGAGAATGCTTCGACCCCCAATCATTAGGACTGGATTGGTGTGCCACTGCCCGACAGCGAAAATCGCGTGGGGTGAGGCCTCGTTCCGGACGCGTTCTCCAACTGCGATCTCGTCCGCCCGGGAAAGTCCGATTCGTCCATCCTGCGCAATCAGCTCGATATGAATCAGGATGCCGGTCAGGAGCAACGAGGTCGTTATCCCCACAAGAAAGACACGGGGAACGGCGGACCGAGATTTTCTCCATAATTCAGCGATCGCGGCGGCTGCCACTAGCGTACCAGCGAGATACCAGAGCGCTACTAGCTTGGCATTGTCACCCTGCAATGGCTGGAACGTGACGAGTTGTGCAATCGGGAAGAGCGGCATGATTGCCAGCAGCAACCGCCGGCTCGCCGAGGTGAGCGCGTTGCGAAGGAGAAAGCCCAAGGGAATCAGGACGAGCAGGTAGCTAAAGTTCTTGACCGCGTACCACCACCAAGGATCTACGCCTACATCAGTCCCCGTTCGGAGGTTCCAGCCAGGCGCCCAGTGAAGTTTCAGACCTGATGCGTCCGATCCCTGCTGAAGATAGACCTGCGGCAAGACGAGGACGATCGCAATGAAGCCGTACACGAACCAGGAAACGAATGGATAGGCGCGAATCCAGCTCAACGGCGTTCGACCCAAGCGACGAACCGGAAAGAGGATGGCCAGGAACGGCAGGATCATTGGCAAGGCCAGCGTGACACTCCCGTTGGCATACGGTAGCATCCCCGTAATCAGGGCCGCCGCAATAAACAGGCGCCGATCGTTTCGCCGCAGCCCGAGCCACAGCAGCGTCAGGATCAACAGATACAGCGGGATACCATAGATGAATGCTCGCTGAGCTAGAATCGGGTAACTCAGAACCTGGTTCCAGGCGAACAGTCCATCACGATCGTAGCCGCCAAAGTCCCACGCCTCATATCGAAGGGTATTCCACAACTCGCCTGAGGCGTTGAACTTCTGAACGGTCAGTAACCACGCGAAACTTCCACCCAGGAAGAAGATCAGTGTCCCAAGCACGGCCACGCCGGTGCGTCTTAAGAGTCGACGGGCAAAGGCGTAAAGCGCCAGCAGGCAAAAGATCATTCCGAGCAAACTATGGAGGGCTAGCGCATACCCCGGCAGGACGCCCAGCTTCGTGATCATAGCGGCGGTAAACGTCGCCAGATAATGATAGCCATAGGGAGAGCCAGCGAACCGGGGAGCATCCATGGGGAAGTTGTCGCCATAGACCATGCTGGCGACATCGCCAAGATGAAGTGGCCAGTCGGCAAAGAGATGAGTTGTCGAGACCGAAAGGTCTGGCGTATAGGTGACGGCATACCGCCAGAACTGGCCCCAGATCAGGAAGATCACGCCGAAGACGACGACTGGGAGCGGACTGAAGTGATCCCGGACATGACCGAGCGCCCGAACGACCGACCCGCCGATCGCACTTCCAGAGAGTTCGCCGATCTGGCTCAGTGCCCCTCGCTGGGCTGGCGGACGGCCTAGTTCGGCAGGAAGCTGACGAAATGAGCGGTCTGCGAGGGTCATCGCAGCCGGATGCGTCAGAATCGCAGCGCTACCAATAATGACGTCCGTCGCCTGCACAGCGGAAGGATCACCAAGCGTCCCTCGGCGAGTTCCCGAGACCTTGTCGTCGATGGATCGATTTGGGCCGGTTCGCGGAGATCGTCCTATTGGTGCCGTGCCCCACAGCCAGGCGAGCACCACGACAATCGTCATTAACCCGGCAGCGATCACAAGCTCCGAGAGGCGTCCAAGCAGCGACGACACCCCCAGCAGGACCAGCGACGAGACCACCCAGCCCAAGGGTACGCCATACGCCACCCACTCCAGCGGGTCCAACCCAAGCCGTGCTCGCCAGAGAAGGGCGACGCCGAGCGCTCCCATCGGAACCAGCACGACCAGCGACAGCAGTACATCGACGAACGTCATGAATACCTCTGCGGTAGCGCGATCGGGTGATTCGCATGGCCGAAACGCCCACTCGGGCATGGTACGACATGACTGAAACGATACGCCGTCATGGTTGATCGATCTGAGTAGACGGTGTTACGACCGATCAACTCGCCGATGTGTCGGGAACGGGGACGCCGGTAGCGCGGGCAAGCTCGATGGCCTCGGGACTCACCGCAAAGATCTGAAAATCGCCTTCCTCGATGACCAGCGGGTAGTTGGCTGCATAGACATCGGGATTGGCATCGTAGCTCTCGATCTCTGCTGGCGTAATCGCTACGTAGTCCACACCGTAACGGGCAATGTCAGCTTCGGCATCGGCCCCGTACTGCATGATCTCGCGCAGCGCCGCCTCGTGTTCTGTCATGTCATGACCATGCGTCTCGACCTGAATAACCCAACCCACAAGGATGCTGCGACCACCGATCATCAGGATAGGCATGGTGTGCCATTGGCCGGCCGCGAAGAGACCATCTGGCGGAGTCTCGTTTCGCACCCGTTCGCCTACCGCTAACTCGTCCGCTGTGGCGATGCCGACACGATCGTTCTGATCCAGAAGCGCGATATGAATCAGAATGCCACTCATGAGTAACGAAGTCGTTACACCAACAAGGAAGACCTTTGGGACGATCGACCGCGCGCGTCTCCAAAGTTCGGCGATGGCAGCCGCCGCGACGAGTGCGCCAGCCAGATACCAGAGCAGCACCAGCTTGGCGTTATCGCCCTGGAGGGGCTGAAAGGTCACCAGCTGGGAAATGGGGAAGAGTGGCATGATCGCGAGGAGTAACCGCCGACTGGATGAGGTGAGTGCGTTTCGAAGCAGGAAGCCCAGCGGGATTAGGACGAGCAGATAGCCGAAGTTCTTGACTGCGTACCACCACCAAGGATCGCGACCCACGTCGGTTCTGGTTCCGAGGTCGAAGCCGGGAGACCATTGGATATCCAGGGCCGAGTCGCCGGACGACTGCTGAAAATAGATCTGCGGCGCCACGAGTACAGCTGCGATCAGCCCAAACCACAGCCAATGCTTGACGGGGTAGGCGCGAACCCAGCTCATGGGAGTCCGGGTGAATGGACGAACAGGGAAGAGCAGCGCGAGGAACGGCAGGATCATCGGCAGGACGAGCGCGACACTGCCGTTGGCGTAGGGCAGCGTTCCCATAACGACCGCCGCCGCGACGAACAGCCGCAGACGATTTCGCCGGAGCCCGAGCAAGAGTAGGGTCAGGATCAACAGGAACAGCGGGATACCATAGATGAACGCCCGCTGGGCCATCGTGACGTGAGCAAGCACCTGGTTCCAAGCGAACTGACGGCTCGTGTCATACCCGCCGAAGTCCCAGACCTCGTATCGCAGCGTGTGCCAGAGACTCCCCGAGGCATTGAACTTCTGAACCGTCAGCAGCCAGGCGAAGCTGCCGCCCAGATAGAATAGGAGCGTACCGAGGACGGCGACACCAGTCCGGCGAAGCAGCCGCCGCGCGAAGGCGTAGAGCCCGAGGAGACAGAACCCCAGTCCGAACAGACTGTGGAGGGCAAGCGCGTAGCCGGGGAGCACACCGAGTTTGGTGATCGCCGCAGCCGTGAAGGTCGCGAGATAGTGGTAGTTATAGGTCGCACCCGCGAACCGGGGCGCCTGCATGGGGAAGTTGTTGCCATAGACCATGCTGGCAACATCGCCAAGGTGCATTGGCCAGTCGGCAATGAAATGAGTCGTGGTGAATGAGAACGTGAGTTCGGGATCGTACTGGATAACATGCGTCCAGAACTTTATCCAGATCAGGAAGATCACGCCAAAGACGACGACTGGGAGCGGGCTGAAGTGATCCCGGACCTGACCAAGCGCCCGAACGACTGACGCGCCGATCGCGCTTCCGGACAGACCGCCGATCTGGTCAAGCATCGGCCTCTGGCGGTCTGTTCGGCCCGATCCAAGGCCGGTCGGGATCTGATACGTCGTGCGGTCGGCAAGTGTCAACGCATCCCTTTGCGTGAGAGCCCCAACTTCACCAGTCGTGACATCCGTTGCCTGCACCATGACAACTTCATCCGCCGACCCATGGTCAGTTTCGGGGACACTGCCATCAATAGAACGATTTGGGCCGGTTCGCTGAGATCGTCCTATTGGTGCCGTGCCCCACAGCCAGGCGAGCACCACGACAATCGTCATTAACCCGGCAGCGATCACAAGCCCCGAGAGGCGTCCAATCAGGGACGACACCCCCAGAAGGACCAGAGACGAGACCACCCAGCCCAAGGGTACGCCATACGCTACCCACTCCAGCGGGTCCAACCCAAGCCGTGCTCGCCAGAGAAGAGCAACCCCCAGCGCGCCCATGGGAACCAGCACGACCAGCGACAGCACTACGTCCACGAACGTCATGGTGAAAAACCTCTCGGGACGGTGTCGTCGGATCAGTGTCGTCTCCGCGATTGGCGGGGCAACCACGGGCAGATCGTTGCGGCCAACACGAGCAACGGGAGAGCCGACGCGGCGTCAACCCATCCCGCGACGACTGTGGGACAGACGGTTCGGAGTGCGTTCCGGTTGCATTGCCGCGCTAGTCTAACGTGGTACGCGCGGGAAGGCCGTTTGGGCCGTTTGTGTCATTGGTCCGACATGCTGAAACCGTTCGTTTCCCGGGGGCGTGGAGGCCGGGATCTGTGAAATAATCCCGGGTCGCGACCCGCATCCTCACCGAGTGCCCAGCCCTGACATGGTACCGACAAGCATCCGCCCGGACGCTGCCGGCTCGTCGCCACGCGCGGCTCACCGACCATGACGCCCGCCCAAGGAGGAACGTCGTTGGCAACAGATCATTCCGACGACAGTCCACCCGTTCCCGAACCTCCGTCGAACCCAAATGAACCGGCGGAGACCGATGTCCCACCGGTCGACGAGCCCATCGCCGGACCGGATCAGCCCGCCCAGCGCCGAGGGCCGAAGGTCCGCAAAGCCGGACTGCCCGCGCCGGCCGGAGGCAGCCGGGTCGACCACCTCGGCCGCACCACCTCATCCGCTCATCCCGACCGGACGGCGGACCGGCCAGCCGAGAGCTGGTCACGCGCCGCGTCCAACGCCCGGCTGGCCGCCAGCGAGTTGGCCGATGCCAACGGGGTCGGCCATCGGACCGATGGTGATGCCAATGGCAACGCGAGCGGTCAGCCAGATGGCGCCGCCAGGGCCAACGGCTCCGCGCTCAGGGAGGACCTTCGCCCCCGCGGCCCCCGCACTGTCCGGCCGCCACGCCCATCCGATGCGCCGATCCGGCCCGAACTCAGTGGCCGACAGCACCTCCAGGGCCAGCACCCCGGAGACCGCTACGTCCGGATCGTCCGACAGCGGAACGACGACTTCGCCTTCGCTGGCCCTGGCCATCTGATCGCCCGGCAGGAATCCCTCGCCGACCGTGGGCCGGTCGGGCAGGTCTTCGGACGGGCCAAGCGGCTCCTGATCGGCTCACCGATCTCGACCGAGATGGCCTCCCACGAGCGCCTCTCGAAGACCAAGGCGCTAGCGGTGCTGTCCTCGGACGCGCTCTCGTCGGTCGCGTACGCCTCCGAGGAGATCCTGCGCGTCCTGCTGATCGCCGGTGGCGTCGCCGCTCTCAGCATCAGCCTCCCGATCGGCTTCGCGATCATCCTGCTGCTGCTGATCGTCGGCGTCAGCTATCGCCAGACGATCAAGGCTTACCCGGCTGGCGGCGGCTCGTACATCGTCGCCAAGGACAACCTCGGCGAACTACCGGCCCTGACCGCCGGTGGGGCGCTGCTGGTCGATTACATCCTGACCGTCGCCGTCAGCGTCGCGTCGGCGGTGGCGGCGCTGGTCTCGGTCTTCCCCGCGATGAACGACCATCGCGTCTCGATCGGGATCGGCTTCATCGTCCTCGTCACGATGCTGAACCTGCGTGGCATTCGGGAATCCGGGTCGATCTTCGCCGTCCCGACCTATCTGTTCCTCGTTGGGATCGGGATCATGATCGTCGTCGGGTTCGCCCGGAACGCGATCGCCGGCTTCCCGGTGCTCGAGCCTCAGATGGCGACGACCGAGGACGCCGCCCTGGGGTCACTCGGCGTCTTCGTGGTGCTGCGCGCTTTCAGTTCCGGCTGCGCGGCCCTGACCGGGGTCGAGGCGATCTCGGACGGCGTCCCCGCCTTCCAGAAGCCGGAGTGGAGCAACGCGCGGACGACCCTGACGATCATGATCACGATCCTGGCGGTCACGTTCGGCAGCATCACCTGGCTGGCGCATCAGTACGGCGCGATCCCGATGGAAGCCAACGTCGAGGGCTACCAGACGGTGATCTACCAGATCGCCCAGAGCATCTTCTCGGGCTGGGGTCCGCTCCCGTCGCTGTACATCCAGTTCGCGACGATGGCAATCCTCGTGCTGGCCGCCAACACCGCCTACTCCGACTTCCCCCGGTTGTCCTACTTCCTCGCCCGGGACCGGTACATGCCGCGCCAGTTCACCTTCCGCGGGGACCGGCTGGCGTTCACGACCGGCATCATCACGCTCGGCGTGCTGTCCTCGGCGGTCCTGGCGGCGTTCCAGGGTGAGACCGAGCGGCTGATCCCGCTCTACGCGCTCGGCGTTTTCACCTCCTTCACGATCTCGCAGTTCGGCATGGTCGTCCGCTGGCGGACCCGCCGGGAGCCAGGCTGGCAGACCGGGCAGGTACTGAACGGCCTCGGCGCTACGGCCACGGCCGTCGTGGCGATCATCGTGGGGGTGACGAAGTTCACACACGGCGCCTGGATCGTGGTTCTGCTGATCCCCCTGCTGATCCTGACGCTGCGGGCGATCCACAAGCATTACGAGACGGCCTCCCGCGAGCTGACGACGCCGACGCCACTCGACCCGGCCCAGATCCACCACACGGTGCTGGTCCCGATCGCGTCGGTCAACCGGATCGCCCAGCAGACCCTGGCGTACGCCCGATCGATCTCCGGGAACGTGACCGCCGTCCACATCGCGATCGATGAGGACGACATCAATCAGACGCAGGCCGACTGGAAGGCGCTGGGGGTCAATGTGCCGATGGTGATCATCGAGTCGCCGTACCGCTCGCTGGTCGGGCCGCTGCTGAGTTACATCGACGAGATCGACCGGCAGCGCCCCGGCGACACCCTGACGGTGATCCTGCCAGAGTTCATCGCCCGGCACTGGTGGGAGCAGCTCCTCCACAACCAGACCGGCCTCCGGATCAAGGCGGCCCTGCTGTTCAAGCCTGGCATCGTCGTGACGAGCGTGCCGTACCACCTCGACCGCGGCGGCGAAGGCGCCCCGATCCCGGGCTCCCCCCTCTCGACCCTGCGCCGTCGGCTATAGGGTGTATCGATTCAGTCGCCAAAGCGCTCGCTTCCGGTTCGCAGATCGCACGCAATCGTGGGGGCAGGGATATCCATTGGAACGCCCGTTGCCCTACCATAGCGATCCAGGCGACACCTGACGTGATGCTGGCCCGCCAAGACCAGACTGATTCCTGACTCGCTGCCCGAGGGAGACCCACTGACGTGGACGCTACGACCGTGGACATCCTCGAGGATCTAGTCCAAGAGGCCGGTCTGCCGGACGTCACCGCGACATCGCGGCTGGCCGGACGGGGGCTGAACAACCAGCTCTACGCCGCCCGGCTCGCGGATGGCCGCCAGATGGTCCTGCGGATCCGGACGCGGGGGCTGATCCCCGAGCAGACCCGGGCTCAGTTCCTTCAGACCTCTGGGCTCTCCGTCCCCCGGCTGTTCGCGGCCAGCGGCAACGCCTCGCTCTACGCTTTTGCCCCCGGCGTCACCCTGGGCGACGCCATCGAGGGTGGAGCCATCACCCGGGAGGACTGGGCGAGGGTCGGCCGGGCCTACCGACAGGTGCACGAGGTCCGCTTCCCCAGGGAGGTCAAGGGCACCGTCGGGCCAGACGTGATCACGCTCCGGCCCACCGACCCGGTCGCCAACCTGCACGGGGTGGTCGAGCGCTCGGTCGCCGGGCTTGAGCGGCTCCTGCCCGAGACGGTGGCGCTCGTTCCGGACCTGCACCGCCTGATCGAGGACGCCGCTCCGGCGCTCCGCGACACGACGACCTCGTTGCTCCACGGCGACGTCAACATGTGGAACATCCTGGTCGCCCCGACCCGCGCGACCCTGGTCGACTGGGATGAACCAACCATCGGTGATCCGGCCGCGGAACTGGCGCTGCTGCATCAGCATGCGTCGCTGTTCAATGGCACGGGGCTACCCCGGGCGTTCTTCGATGGCTACGGGCGCGGACCCATGGAGCCCAACACGTCGCTGCACCGCCTGGTGGGGACGATCGCCTGGCTGACCAGCGACGACTGGGTCAGATTCGAGCGGCTCGACCCGGACCTGCGGGCCCGGACCCGGGGCTGGTTCCGCGGCCTCGTTGCCTGGACGGAGCGGATGCCCGAGCACATCGAGCGGGTCCGGACCCTGCCGCCCCGCCCGTGAGCGCCGGAGCCGTGAAGATCCGCGAGGATCTTCAGCGCGAGCGCCCCTGGCAACCCCTGACCATCGATGCCGTCAAGGCCTTGTTCCAGAACGCGTCATTCCCGTGGTGGATCGCCGGTGGCTATGCCATCGAGCTGGCCGTCGGGCGCGCGGTTCGGCCCCATGACGACATCGACGTGCTGCTCCTGCGCCACGATCACCTGGCAGTCCGGGAGCTGCTGGCCAAATGGGACTGCTGGGTCGCCGATCCGCCGGAGGCGCTCCGATTCTGGGCGGGCGGGGAGACGCTGCCGAAGGCATCCCACGACATCTGGTGCCGGGAGACGCCAGACGCTCCCTGGCGGTTACAGCTCATGCTGGACGAATCGGATGACGACGGGTCGCTCTGGCGGTCGCGCCGGGACCCGCGGATCACGCGACCGATCGCTGACATCGGGAGTCTCACCACCGCCGGCGTCCCATATCTGAGGCCGGAGATCCAGCTGCTCTACAAGGCAAAGGCGCACCGACCGAAGGACGAGATCGACTTCGCGGCGTCCCTGCCGTTGCTTGGCGCGGCCGAGCGGGAGTGGCTCCGGGACGCGATCGCGCTCACGAGCGGCCAGGATCGTCCGTGGCTGACCAACCTCGGTTCGCGCTGAGAGGAATCTCATGTGAGTAACCGGGCGATGCCGACGGTTATCGAGGGGCACAACGACACCCTCCATCTGCTCCACCCATTTGCGCTGTCTGACGTGCGGCGATTCCTCGATGGACTGCCCGACGGAGCGATCGACCTTCCCAAAGCACGGCACGGCCAGTTCGGCGTCGGGTTCTTCGACCCTGGTCGATAGCGCCGAGTCGGCGGACATAGCCTTGGGAACAGTGTCATGCTGCTTCCCGACCAAGCGGAATATCGCATTGAGCGTGATCGACGAGGTCCTGGCGGATGCCGCACCAGCGTTCAGCGACACGGAGTGTGACCTCACCTACCTCGATGCACTCGAGCGCTGGCTTCGTCGTGTCGTCGGGGGGATGAATATCGAGACACGTACCCCCTGTTGGTCGAGCATTCGAGCGGAACCTTGGTTCGGGCACTGGCGGGCGCGCAAATTCAATCAGGTATGAGCCGCAACATCGCGATCCTGACGTTGAAGCTCAGAGGTCCTGGTCGAGAATTCGACATGGGGATGGTGAGCGCGGCGATTCGGACGATCTCGTCAGCCTGGGCGTTCCTGCGCAGCGGGTTGGCGGCGCCGCGTGCTGAGACGGTCTCCTCGGTTGCCATCACACCGAACCAGAATGCACCGGAGGCATATCAACCACCCGGCAGCGGCTGAGCCAGCCACCTTCCGTGTCGCGCCGGCGCTGGAGATCGGTAGGTTGTCCAGCGCTGATCTGACCGACTGACGCCAGCGGCGGTGAGCCTGTGCTACGGCTCCTTCGGCGTCTCGGGGTCGCTGCTCCACTCATTCCAGGAACCGGTGTAGAGCGCCACGCTTGGAAAGCCCGCGACCCAGAGGGCGGTGTAGGTGACGGCCGAGCGGACCCCCGTCGAGCAATAGGGGATCACGAGCTGGTCCGGCGTCACGCCGGCGTCGGCGTAGAGCTGGGTAAGTTCCTCACCAGACAGGTACGTCTTCGGGTCGTCCGGCTGGGCATTGAACGGGTAGTTGACGTTGACGGCGCCGGGGATGTGACCAGCCGCGAACTCGTCGGCCGTCCGGGCGTCGACGATCGCGACCACCGGGTCGCCGAGGGCCGCGACGACCTGGTCGAGCGTCGCCAGCCGGTTCTCGTCAGCATTGGCCGGGTAGTCGCCTGGGACGGTGACCGGCGTCGCCCCCGAAGCATTATCGGTAGCGACCGATTGACCATCGGCAAGCCAGGCCGGCAGCCCGCCGTCGAGGATCCGCTTGGTCTCGTGCCCGAAGTAGTCCAGCACCCACCAAAGCCGGGCCGCGAACAGCGTCCCGCCGTCATAGATCACGACCGACGCATTCGGCGTGATCCCGAGCGCACCGAGCTGGGCCCGGGTCGTCTCCTCCCACGCCATGATCGCCTCGGCCGTCGTCTCGCCAAGCTCAAGGGCCGGCCAGTCGATCTGCTGCGCCCCGGCGATGTGGCTGGCCGCGAAGGCGTCGGCTTCGGTGAGGGCAATGACGATCGGCGGTTCCGGGCTATCGAGCTCGGTAGCCAGGTCAGGGGCCGAGACGAGGATCTCGTCGCGGGCCAGCACGCCAGCGGCTGGCGTGCCGGGGAGGGGCGTCCCGACGTCCGTTCCAGCCAGAGCATCGGCTGGGCTGACCAGCGAGGCGGCGGCGAGGCCGCCGGCGGCCAGAACAAGTTGTCGTCGGCTAAGTCTGGTCGGGAGCATACATGTCCTCCGTCGAGCATTGGGACCGTCAAAGTCACACAAGGTTTGGTTAGCGCAGGGTCAGGAACTGAGTCCCGCAAGTCGCTTGATCGCGGCCGTGAACCGGCGCTCCAGGCGATCACGACCGATCACCCGGAGCGTGCCGAACAGGCCAGGGGACTGGGTGCGGCCCGTCGCGGCGACGCGGATCGCCATGAACAGCTGGCCGGTCTTCAACCCAAGCTCGTCGGCCAGCGCCCGGAACCGGACCTCGGCCGCCGCCTCATCGGTCAGGTCGACGTCTGGCAGGAGCGCCAGGACGGCTTCCAGGCCCTGTCGCGCGGCGGCCGGCTCAGTCTTCTTCGGGATGAGCAGGGCACTATCGTAGTCCGGCAGCTCATCGACCAGGAACGGGGCCATGTGCTCCGGCGCGTCGGCCAGCGTCTCCAGCCGGTCCTTGAGCAGTGCCGTGACGTCGCGGATGACGGCGTGCTGCGGGTGATCAGTCCGGACTGCTTCAGCTGGGATCATGCCAGCCCGGGCGAGGAACGGCATCACCCGGCCTGTCAGGTCGTCCAGCGTCAGGATGTGGTTGATGTAGTGCTGGTTGAACCAGCGGAGCTTGGTGTAATCGAAGATGGCGGGCGAGGCGCTGAGCCGCTCGATCGTGAACTTCTCCAGCAGATCCTCGGGGCTGAAGATCTCCGTGGTGGCGTCGAAGCTCCAGCCCAGCAGGGCGAGGTAGTTCATCAACGCTTCCGGCACGTAGCCCTGCTCGCGGAACTCGGCCATCGTCGTCGCGCCGTGCCGCTTGCTCAGCTTGCCGCCGCCCGGCGCCAGGATCAGCGGGACATGGATGAACGCAGGTCGCTCCCAGCCAAAGGCGGCGTAGATCAGCACATGCAGCGGCGCCGACGGGATCCACTCGGCGCCCCGGATGACATGAGTAATCTCCATCAGGTGATCGTCGACGAGATGAGCGAGGTGATAGGTCGGGTAGCCGTCCGTCTTGAGCAGGACCGCGTCCTCAAGGGTGACATTGGCGGTCACGATCGGCCCCCGGATGACGTCGTCCACGACCGTCTCGCCGTCACGCGGTGTCTTGAATCGGATCACATGCGGCTCCCCGGCCGCGACCCGGGCGTCGGCTTCGTCCGCCGTCAGGACGCGACAGTGACGATCGTAGCCGGTCGGTTCGTGGCGGGCCTGCTGGGCCTCCCGGACGGCCTGGAGACGCTCCGGGGTGCAGAAGCACGGGTAGGCCGCGCCCTCGGCGACGAGGTGCCGGGCGCGCTCCTGGAAGATCGACAGGCGCTCGCTCTGGACGTAAGGGGCGTGCGGCCCACCCACATCCGGGCCCTCCTGCCACTCCAGCCCGAACCAGCGCAGGATATCGAGCAGTTGCTCGGCGGCGTCCTCGACGTAGCGGTTCCGGTCGGTGTCCTCGATCCGGAGCAGGAAGGTGCCGTCCAGTCCGAGCCGCCGGGCCTGACCGCGAGCGAGCAGCCAGTTGTACAGGCCGGTCTTGACGTTCCCGATGTGAACGGAACCCGTCGGGGAGGGGGCTAGCCGGACGCGGACCTCGGTCGTCCCTGGTCGGAGACCGGGCAGGATGGCGGCGGTGGGGTGGTCGATCAGGTCGGTCGTCGTCTGGGTCATGTCGGGCAGGGCCTCCGGGGTGACACGTTCACTGAGCAATCGCATCCTCAGAGTATACGGTCCGGGGTCAGGTCCGACCGTCTGGAAAACGATTGCGCAGCCGTCGGGCACGCTGCGGCATACTCTCCCTGACCATCGTTTCGTTCGCCCGAGGGAAACCGCAGATGTCGCCCGACGCCGACCGTCCCCGCAACTGGCTGGCCCGCCACCCATTCCTGGCCGGCCTCTGGATCACGTTCGCCATCGTGCTGGGCATCTCGCTGTTCAGTACGCCGGACGATCAGCGCTGGGCCGTCACGCAGGGGCTGATCATCATCCTGATCGTCATCGCGGCCTTCCTGGTCCTGATTGGCTGGATGATCGACCGGTACCGGCTCTCCCGGGAGATCCAGCGGCGGCGGGAACGGCGGTGGGTGGACGAAGACCGGGAACGGGAACGAGAGCGGCAATGACGCCCCGGCCACGACGCAGGCCGTGGGTCCGTCGTCATCCGGTGCTGACCGTGCTCTGGCTGATCATCGCGGGGTTCTGGGTGATCGCCCTGGTCAGCATCTAGAGCGGTTCTCACAGGGGTTGACAGGGTGGCAGAGACTGGTGGTATGCCCGCCGCGTACTCCCGCGATCTCCGTGAACGGCTGCTTCGCGCCCATGACGCCGGCCTGAGCGACGCCGAGATTGC
>JAABUN010000959.1_pt1 | contig 69365 bp, 60 predicted proteins | sample 5559311 | NCBI WGS metagenome assembly JAABUN01 (sample SAMN10711877, study PRJNA513370) | rock metagenome | isolation source: Antarctica rocks | place: Antarctica: Victoria Land, Siegfried Peak sud | reverse complement strand
CGCATGGGCGCAAAAAGAAGTCGTTGTTTCGCACAGGCTTGGACCACCTTAGACATTTGCTTACCAATGCGGTAGGCAAAAAACGTGACCTGGACCTTTGTCTTCAGCTTTTGTCGTGTACTTAGGGGATTAACATGTGAGAAGACGTGAAGAAATCACCCTGCAAGCCAGCGAATAGACCTTTCGCGACTGAGTATTCATGCCCGAATGGAATAAGTGGATTGCCGTCAAGAATTAGTGCCAAGTCGTTCATGCTAAATACATGAGCATGTACAACTTCTTGTCGTGCAGGTTCGATAGATAGCCCGACGACACTTTGGCGAAGCAGATTTTGATTTTGAAATACATCTGCTAAGAGCTGCTCTTCTTCAGTTTGTGGCGGATTCGCAACAGTCCGTCCGAAGGCATCAACTATTTTTTTGGGAAACAGCTTTTGAAGCAAATACCTTTCTTGAGCCTCTCTTGCTTGCTCAAGCATGTATTCATGAGATGAAGAGAAATGCAGTTTTGCAAGAGCGATAAGAGCGAGGAAAAAGTCTTCTTTATCTACCTCCTTGATTGACATTTCTCTGAGTCTTAAAGCTTCAGGGTTGTTTTCGAGAGAAATTGTCGAAGGGATCATCTGTTTCATCGCCTCACTCTGTACCTCAAGGAGTTTGTGGCGTAATTCGTTTACACGGGCTTGGGTATCTGGAAGAGTCCGAAGAATATGGATTGCCCTCTCATATTTAGCCGAGATTTGAAAACGAGCTAACGTAGGGTGTCGAAGCTCAACCTCTGCCACCTTTACCCATGTCTCCGCACTGTTGATTATTGCTCGGTGTTCTTTATCCTTATCACCAAGCCTGTGATAGCAATCCGAAGCCAACTGCCAATGTTGCTGTGCTCGTTCACATGCTGGTTCAGGCCTATTTTCTTCGTTGACCGCAAGCCTTTCGGCTAAACTGCCAAGCTGATTCAAGTCGCCATATTCGTTGTCGGCCAACAACTGAATAAGTCGGTTGGAATAAAAGTATGGGTCTTGAGCATCCGCTCCAATTACACACTCTTGGATGTACTCTAAGACTTCATTGATTTCTGGCGCGTTTTTACCCAGACTTTTCGCTATAGCAAGAGCCCGCATCAACGCAAAAACTGGCTCAGGCCAGTGCTCAAGGTCATCGGTCAGTCTGGCATAGTCCATATACGACGAAATCGCAACTCTGGCACTCTTATGGTCTTTCTTGAAAGTCCATAAGACATCACCGATTCGAGCCTTTAGTGCAGGATCGCTGACATTTCTCAAAACTCCTCTCAACATATCCGCGTCAGAATTCTCTAACGAACCATTGTTGAGAAATCTATATTCGTTTAGTTTCTCTAGGGGTCCAAAGACCTCTTTCTGGTCAGGAAACCAAGCCATAAAAACAAGTCCGGCTAGAACATCATAGAGATGAGCCCTTTTTGGATCATTTGAAATTCTCCACTTTTCACCTGCGGGTCGAAAGTAGATGATGAAGTCTCCAACTTCTTCAACGGATATTCCAGCATCGATTTTTAGTTCTTGAAGCTCTGAATCAGAGTAGGTGAATGGAGACATGATTGTTATGATACGAAGAGCACAAGTAGTCATTTCTCAATGGCTTACCAAAGCTGCTGCTAAGGCAGCAGCGACAACACCGATTTCGGAATCAGCTTGTCCTTAAACCAGACGATCTTCGCCGGTATATCTTCTACTTTAATTCCTGCGCCTTCCAAATTGAGCTTTTCCGACACTGCCAAAATAAGGTCGTCGCGGAGTGATTTTCTAACCTGGGCAAACTTCTTTTTGAGGTATTCGGGCCGCCAGTAACCGACAATCTCGAGCAAAAACGACCGCCCGTCGGGGTGAACGAGCCGAAAGTCCGGGACCATCACGCTGCCGGGGATGCTGACCAGATCGACCTCGCGCTCGAGCTGCCACTCGGTCTTGGCCTTGCTCCAGCGGTCGGCAAACGACGCTTCGACCATGCTGTCGTACGTCTTACCGGGTGGATAGTGAGAGACCAGACCGCAATCTGACTCGAGGGTGAAGCGTGCGGGCGTCGTCGTGCCGTCGTAAAGCGTGCGAGGCATGAGGTCGGCTTCCAAACTCCAGCGGGTGACGTGTAAAAGCGCGGGCAACAGTTTGGCAAGCGCCAACCCGTAGCGGGTACTACCACCAAAAAGACTTGCAGGGCCGTCTACGGTGATGGTAAAGCCGTGGTCGGCGTCCCCTTCGATATAGCTCATCAGGCCGAACAGCTTGAGGTAACGAAAGAGCAGTTTATACTCGCCGGGGTCGTTGCGGTGCGCGTTGATCGTGACGTGTTTGGCGCGGTACAACACGCCCTGCACCTGCGAGAGGTTGTAACGGTCTACTAAAGCTTTCGGGTCGGGCGGCTCGAAAGCAGTAAGGCGCTGGTTCTCCGCGAGATCAGCGTACAGTCCGCGTATAACCTCCTCCGGGTGAACTTCGCGCCCGAGGTCGGCGCTGAGTCCGGCGGCGGCGCGCTCAACGGTCGCTCTGGCCCCTTGCGGACTCGGTACCCCAGCAGCGGAGAGGGAAAAGACGCGTTCACGCAGGAGGGGCGGCTCGAGCGGGCTGAGCGTTTCAAAGGTGCTGAAGCCGCTGCGGAGCAGATGTGCCAACCCCCGCTTCATGCGGTAGTCGGTGGCTTCACCCTCGAGCACCTCTAACTGCTCATCCAATTCGCCGCGCCGCAGTCCCTGGTGCCGATCGAACAGCCTGATGATGTCCTCAGCCGTCGCTAAGGTCGCCCGGTCGTATTTGAGACGCTTGGGCAAAAGCTCTTCGCCGCTGTAACGAAACATCAGCAGGTCAGTCGGGAGCATAAGCTTCCTCCGCTGTCACCCGCGTTTTCAAAATCGTCGTGTCAAACGTCATCACGTCCCCTGTTACAACTTTCCCTACCAGAACCACACCCTAAAGCTCATCGAGCGAGAGCGCGTCGCCCTCGGTGATGGGCGCAAACAACGTGCGCTGAGCCGATGATTTGTCGGATTCCGCCTTCGACGCAGCAGAGACCGCACCGGGCCGTTCGCGCCGCCGTTTCGAGACGCCCTCTTCGCTCGTATCTTCGGCGATGACTTCGTATAAGAGCGCCAGTTTACCCTCACCCCGTCGTAAGATGCGGCCCAAACGCTGCACGTATTCACGGCTCGAGCCCGTCCCGGAAAGGACGATGGCGATCTTCGCCTCCGGCACATCGACGCCTTCGTTTAAGACTTTCGAGGTCACGAGTACCGGGTACGCGCCGCTGCGAAACTTGCTCAGGGTGTCGTGGCGCTCTTTGACCTTCGTCTGGTGGGTGATGGCCGGGAGCAAAAAGTCTTGGGATACGCGGTAAACGGTCGCGTTGTCGTCGGTAAAGACGAGCGTCCGCTCCCCGTGGTGCTGCGCCAACAGGTCGGCCAGTACGCGCAGTTTGCCCTCGGTCCCAAACGCCAGCGTACGCGCTTCGCGGTGGGCGAGCATCGCGGCGCGGCCCTCTTGCGAGCGGGCGCTCTCACGGACAAAGTAAGACCAACCCTCGAGCGTCCCCAAACGGATGCCACGTTTGCCTAAGAAAGCATTTCTTGTGGCGATGCACGCGTCGTAACGGCTGCGTTCTTCGGCTGAGAGCTTGACTTTGAGCTGCACCACGCGGTGTTCGGCCAACGCGCCGCCCGCCAAATCTTCGGGTTCTTTGCGGTAAATAATCGGCCCGACGAGCGCGCCTAACGTCTCGTGTTTGCCGTCGCTGCGTTCGGGTGTGGCACTTAGGCCCAGACGGTAGGGCGCGAGCGAATACTCGGCCACAACCCGGTAAAACTCACTCGGTAAGTGGTGGCACTCGTCGAAAATCAGCAGGCCGTAGCGGTTGCCCAGGGTTTCGGCGTGAATCGCAGCGCTGTCATAAGTTGAAACCAGAATAGGGGTGCGGTCTTTCGACCCGCCACCCAAAAGTCCGACCTCGGCGTCGGGGAAGGCGGCGGTGAGGTGTGCGTACCACTGATGCATGAGGTCTAGGGTAGGCACCAAGATGAGCGTGCTGCGGGGCGTCGTCTGCATGGCGAGCTGCGCCACATAGGTTTTACCGGCACCTGTCGGTAAGACGACGACGCCCCGCCGTCCGGCCTGCTGCCACGCGGTTAATGCCTCTTGCTGGTGCGGGAAGGGGGTTTGCTCGAGCCCCACCTTAAGCGTCAATGCCGAAAAGCCCTTTGCCTTGTCCGTCACTGCGACGCCTTCGGCGCGCATGGCTTCTAAAAACCTCCGGTAGTGAAACGCCGGTAGTCTGAACTTCTCGATACGGTCGTCCCAGGTCGCAAATTCCACCCAGCTTTTGCCTTTGGGCGGCGGGTGCAGGACAAGCGTCCCCCGGTCGAACGTCAGCCTGCTGTCGCGTGGCATAGCTTTAGGCTAGCACGGGGTTGTGTGGGTTTTGGTAGTCGTTCCGGAGGCGGAAAGGGTCGTCTTAACCAAGAGGACTTTCGGCTTTACGCGTCCATTACCGTGTTGACTGCAGCGCCGGTCGTAGCGCCGGTTGCAACCTGAGCAGCGCGGCCTCTTTGAGTTTGACCTCGAGCCCACCCCGCAGAAGACTCGAGACCTCAACTTTACGCGTAGATATCGTCTCTTGACGGCGGCAACTCAACCTTGCCTACCGCGTCGGGTTTGGCGAGCAGCGCCTGGTGCAACGCCACATGACCGTAAGCAAACTGCAGCGCGGCGGCGCTCAGGTGAAAACGCCGGAGGCGGGCGAGTTTGGTGCCGACTTCAGCCAAAATGGCGTCCCAGTTGGCGTCTAAGTTTTGAGCCCAAAACCGCAACGTCTTGGCGTAGTGTTCGCGCAAATCTTCAACGTCGCGGACTTCAAAACCGGTTTCTTCAGCCGTTTTTAAGGTTTCCCAAAGCGGCACAATGTCGCCGTCGGGGAAGATGTAGCGTTCGGAAAGCTCGCCGGAAATCACCGTCGTAGGAATATCGTTAGCCCTCGAGCCCTGCGAAATGGCGTGGTTGAGCATGAGCCCGCCCGGTTTCAGGTGCGTAAACGCCGTTTTGAAATACTCCGGCAGGTTCTCCCGCCCGACGTGTTCGGACATCCCGACGCTGACGATTTTGTCAAAGTCGCCCTCAATATCGCGGTAGTGGCGCAGCTCGAGGGTAATCTTGTCCGCTAATCCTGCTTGCTCGACGCGGTTTCGGCCTTCGTCGAGTTGCTTTTGTGACAAGGTGACGCCGACGACTTCTACCCCGTAGTTTTGCGCGGCGTAAATCGCCAGCCCGCCCCAGCCGCAACCGACGTCGAGCAGGCGTTCGCCGGGTTTGAGGCGGAGTTTACGGCACAATAGCTCGAGCTTCGCTGTCTGCGCCTCGGCTAAGCTCTCGTCCCCTTGTGGGAAATAAGCGCACGAGTAGATGAGCCGGGGGTCGAGCAAGAGTTCGTAAAAGCGGTTCGAGATGTCGTAGTGGTGCTGTACGGCTTGCTGGTCGCGTTCTTTGCTGTGTTTGCGGCCGCGCAAAACGGTACCGAGCGGCAGCGAACTGAGACCGGCGTGGCGGCGTAATTTAGTCGCACCTTGCGCCAGCTGTACCCAATCAAGGGGCGACAGCCGGGGGCCGAAGGTTTCAATCACCTCAAAAACAGCCTCGTGGTCGCCTTCGATGTCCAAGTCTCCGCGAATGTACGCTTCACCGGCGGCGAGGTCTAAGGGGGGCTCGAGCACCCGCCCCAGCGTGTCGCTGCCCTGAATGACCAAGGTGGCCTTGGGTGGTTCGGTACTGCTCGGTAACACGGTCCCGTCCCAAAGCCGCACCGCAAAAGGGCGCTCTTCCGGTAACAACTTCCCGAGTAGACTCAGGGTAATGGCCTTGACGTCGGCTTCTTTGGCGGCTTCTTTGGCTCGAGTTTTACCCCACATTGAACAACCCCCTCAAGGTAATGGGACTGCTGAAATAATCGCATAAAAATAACGGCTGAAGATGTCGCGTCAATACGGTGCGGCTAACACGGTATAACATGTTACGCCCCGGTAGTGAGCGCTTCGACATCTTTGCGCAAGCTTAGCAGCGCGACCTCTTTGAGTTTGGTCTCGAGCATCAGGTCAAAGGGCGTGTCGCCGCCGAAGCCGCCTAAAAAATGCTCGACCTGCCCAAAATCGACCGGCTCGATCAGGTCGGCGTGCGCCGTGCCGAGCCCGCGCCCCGACGACAGGTGAAACTTCGGTACGCGTTCGCCCCACGTTTCGACAATTTGTGGGAGCAGCGTCTCCAAATCGGTATCCCATGTGTCAGCGGTCGGGTTGAGTTTATGGTGCCAAAAGTCGAAGATCATCGGGACGCCAAGCTGCTGGCAGAGCCCTAAAACCTCGCCCGCCGTGTAGGTACGGTCGTCGTTTTCTAAGGTTAGCCGTTTTTGCGCGTTAGGGGAGAGCCGCATAAAATTCTCGGCAAAACGCGCCAGTGACGCGGCTTTGTCACTGTAAGCGCCGCCGATGTGGAGCGTCATCGTGCCCTGAGCAGGGTCTACGGCGTCTAAAAAGTCGGCGTGATATTCCAGCTCCCGAACAGCTGCCTGCACCACTTCAGGCCGGGGCGCATTCAAAACGGTGTACTGCCCCGGATGCACCGAAAGCCGCATACTGTGTTCAGCTACGAAGGTGCGGATTTCGGCGAGTTCAGTGGCAAACTGTGTGCGCCACTCGAGCGTAAACGCCTTGTGCGACGCGAGCGGAATCACCGCCGACGAGACCCGGAAAAAATGGATACCCTGCGCCAAGTTCCACCGTAAAACGTCCATGAGCGTGGCTAAATTTTCAGCAATGACTTCAGCGGCGCGTGTCTCCGTCAAGTTGGCAAGCCGGAGGGTGCGGCCTGTCGTACATGACAGCGTGACGTTAGTGCAGGCGTAGCCCAGGTATCTCAGTTTCATAGTTGGTTTTATCGTGTATGGGTAAAAGGTGCTTCGAGTCTCGCCACAAACACGAATGCTAAAAATATTTTTCAAGAACTGCAAATAGCGCCTTAATACCTTGTTCGCCGCGGCTCCGAGCCTTAAGATCAAACTTACAGGGAGGATTTACATCATGAGCCAACCAGACACGGGCAACCGTCAGCCACCAAGCCAAGTCAGCGATGAGGCCGACGAAAATCAGCTCGAGATGGCAAAAGCTGAAGGTAACGCGTATCAGAAGTCGCTTGACTATATGGTCAACGACGTTGCTGATGTTGGTGGTAAAAAGCGCGCAGGCGACTATCTGGTCGGGTTCGCGCAAGAGCGGGCTGAGGGGATGTACCAGCTTCAGGGTGAAGGGCAGCTCGAGTGGGCTGCCGCTGGCGACGAAAATTGTCATCTCGAGGTCTCAGTCAGCGACGCTACTGACGGCCGCTTTATCCCTTACCTCACCGTTCGGGCGATTCTGACGCCCGAAGCTGGCGAAGCGGTCGGGCCAACCGAAATCCCATTTGTCTGGCACCCCGGTGTGTACCACTACGGCAAAAATCTCAAAGTCCCCGGCGACGGACGTTATACGTTACAGCTACGTATCGACCCGCCGACCTTTATGCGCCACGACAAGGTGAACGGCAGACGTTACGCCGAAACCGCTGAAGTCACCTTTGAAGGGGTTCAAGTTAAAACGGGTAAAGAATAGCTGCGGCCTAAACGGTCAACGAAAAACGAGCTGAGCGGCGGCCCCAAATCTGGCTCTTCCCGAACTGCTGAGATGATAGCCTGAAGGCGTGCCGTTCCCCTTCAAAACCTACCGCAAGGGTCAGCTCGAGGCCATCCAAGCTGCCAGGGCCGCCTTCAAAGCGGGCAAACGGTTTGTCGTCATCGAAGCGCCGACCGGCTCAGGCAAAAGTGCGATAGCTGTGACGCTGGCCCGTGAAGCCGGTAGCGCCTACGTCTTGACCGCGCAAAAGTTGTTGCAAGACCAGTACGGCCGCGATTTCCCCGACCTGGCCCTGATGAAAGGCCGCGCCAACTACCGCTGTCTGGTCGCTCCGACGCACGCCGCCGCCGCGCCGTGCATCACCGGGCGCAAGTTTCCTGAATGCGACGACTGCCCGTACTTTTGCGCCAAAGACGAGGCGATGGCGGCGAACAACGCGCTGATGAACTACGCGTATTACCTGACCGAACTCAACTACCAGGGCGGCTTTGGGCCGCGCGAGCTTTTGGTTTTAGACGAAGCGCACAACGCTGAAGGTGCCTTGATGGGCTTTGTCGAGGTGACGCTCTCGGACGTGCAGCTCCGGCGCGTGGGGATCGGTGAGATGATTCCGACTGCGTTTGACAATTTGGAGTATTTCGATTTTGCCGAAGATGTAGTGCCACTCCTCAGCAAACGCCGCCGCGAGTTAGAAGTGCAGCTTAAAGGGGCCAAACTGCCGGAGGGGGTGGCGCTCGAGCTTCTCTCTCATAAACAGTGGTTGGACACGCAGCTCTCGCGTTTAGAGCTGCTCAACTACAGCCGCGACGAAGAGAACGTCGAATGGGTGATTGAACGTAACAGCGGCGCGGACGGGCAACGCGTCACCTTCAAACCCGTAAAAGTGGCGGCGTTTGCTGAACACTTGATGTTTCGTTTCGGTGAGCGGGTGCTGATGCTCTCCGCGACGATTCTCGATCCGCCGACGTACCTGCGGAGCCTCGGCGTCGAACCCAAAGACGCTGAAGTCATCGCTGTCGCCTCCGAGTTCCCGCCGGAAAATCGGCCGATTTACCCGAAAAATACCGCTCGCCTGACCCGGCACTATATGGAGCGCGACCTGCCCAAACTCGTCGGTGAAATATCTGAGCTGATGGAGTCGCACCCCGACGACAAGGGCCTGATTCACACCCACACCTACAAAATCGCCGCTTACATCGCCAAAAACTTGCCGAAACGTCATGCAGCGCGGCTTGTCACGCACTACGGCGCGGATGGGCGCGATATGGCTCTAGAGGGGCACCTTAAAAGCCGTAAACCCACTGTGCTCTTGACGCCGAGTATGACCGAAGGCATCGACCTTCCCGGTGATCTGTCACGGTGGCAGGTCATCTGTAAACTGCCGTACCCGTACCTGGGTGACCCGCAGATTGCGCGGCGGCGCGAACTCGACCCGACCTGGTACGACTGGCGCACCTGCTTGACGGTCGTGCAAGCCTATGGCCGGAGCGTGCGGAGCGCCGACGACTTTGCCGTAACGTATGTGCTTGACGCCGACTTTAAGACGTTTTTGAAACGGCAGCGGGGGCGGTTGCCGGGGTGGTTTTTAGAGGCGGTGCAGGAGTGACGAGGTTTATGGCAAACGACCCAGAGCTGACAGGAGAGAAGCTGAATACGCTCTATACCGCCGTCGGTTGGAACGACGACGGCACCCGTACCCCGGAAAAAACCGAGTTGGTATTAGACCGTGCCGCCTATTTTGTTGCAGCCTGGGACGGTGAAGCACTCATTGGGTTTGGCCGCGTTTTTGCTGATGTGTACTGGGCGCAAATTTTAGACGTAATGACCCATCCCGAGTATCGCCGCCGCGGGGTTGCTAAAGGTATCGTCTCGAGGCTCGTGTCTTACGCTGAAAAAGAACAGCTTTCTCTAATGCTGATTTCTGCGGGCGGCACCGAAAGCTTATACAAGCAGTTCGGCTTTTCACAGGCCGATCCTGCAACCGACGTGCTGATGTACCGGCCGCTACCGGCACCCACCGTAAAACCTAGAACCGTAAAACCGCCCCTTAGCTAAGGGGCGGTTTGTTGTGCGCAGTTTCGCTGCTTGGCTAATCCGTTACGAGCGGCCCTAGCTGCTTGGCAAACGGATAGCCGTCACGGGCGTCCCAGTCGAGTCGCCAGTCGAACACGCCTTTGACGTCCGGATAGCGGGACTCGAGCGTCTTAAAAATGTTTACTACCGAGTCAACCGTCCAGTAGTTATTGAGTTCGTTGTTGACGCCGAAACCGACCACTACGTTCTGTGGTCCCATCAGGTCCATCCAGATTTTAATGTTTTCTAGCAGGTAAGCGGGGTCTGAAAGGTCGGGGCCGTCGTAGTACTGCGGCGCACAGTAGTCAATCGCACCGGCGTCAAGCATATCTTTACAAAACTTTTGGTCGCGCTTGTTCCACGGTGCGGGCGGCGCGGTAATCAAGAAACCGGGGTAACGGCGTTTAAGTTCTTTAGCGACCCAAATCATTTCAGGAGTATTGGGGTCGGCGTCGGCTTCAAAGGTGTTAAAGCCCAGACCGTCGAAGCCGCCCCACGCGTTGTAAAGCTCTACGACGCTGTTGACGAAGTTCATCGAGACGTTGCGGTCGGTAAAGCGAATCGCTTGACCTGCGCCGCCCGCTGACAAGATGAATTTGCGCCTCTGCTTGCGGGAGAGCTGCATATCCGCCGCCCAGTTCGTCCACGCACCGTTGCCGTCGGGCGGCGCGGCAAATTTGAGCGTCCCGGCAGGCTCGCCTCCGGCTTGAGTCGCGGGGAAGAGGTAGATCAGGTTGTAGTTCGGGTCAATATCTTTGAGGCGGGGAACGCTGCCGACAAACGTCGCGTAATACGCCGCGACAACCTTGTTCCCGTTTCCGCTAGGGGGCATGGGCGGTTGCGGGGCCTCACAGGTGGTGGGTTGCCAGTACCAAGTGCTGATCGTCGGGTCGGTTTTGTCGGTGCCGTTAGCGGTGACGTTGACGACCTTGTAAAACTGACCGTTGGCCGGATAGATCACGACGTCGCCAAGCTGATAGTTCGTCTCACGCGTCCAGGTCAGGGCGTGACAAGGGTTTGTTCCTCCGACCCGCGTGACCTTAACTGAGCTGAGCAGGTCGTTGAAATTGTTGTCAACCAGACAGTCATCGTCACCTGTAAAACTGAGGCTCCGACCGCTGAAGCCTTTATCTAAAAAGATTTCGGCTTTGAAGCCGTCTGCAACTCTAAGCGAAGAGACTTTATCGTTGGGCATCCCAAGCGCTACGAGATTGCCGAGGTTGTAGTTGCCTTCGCTTAAACTGATGCTCTTGCCGCTGAAGGGACAATCGATATAGAGCGTTACGGCGTTGGTAGCTGTGCTCGAGAGTTGTGGCGTCGCAGCGCCGGGTGCAGCGGCTTTATCACACGCGCCGAGAAAAAGGAGTAGCCCTGCTGCAAGTAGCGTAACGAGGGCAGGTTTAGAGCGGCGCTGGTTGTGGTGCGCCGCAGCTGGGGACTCTCTAAGAGGTGACGGACAGCTGGTTCGGTCTCTCATAATATCATCCTTGCTGATCTAGGCGCTTCTCTGAGGTCTTGACGTCTCGAGCGCGTACTGCTAAATGGAGTGTTGATTTGTCAGACAGCTGAGTAAAAGGTTGTACCCAGCTATCTGACAGACTAGACCTACTTAGAATGTGTTATTTCAGCGCGTTGTAGATCGTTTTGCTGAGCGTCGCAGCCTTGTCTTCGTCGTCCATCGACCAGGCCATGCTGCCGCCTAAGCCCCTCTCCTTGATGTAGTTCATTTTGGTCGTCAAGACTTCGGGGTCGTCGTAGCTCCAGAACTCATTGCCGTCATATTTCCACATCTGCTTGGTGACAGGGCTGCGGTAGACGGTACCGGGTTTACTAACCAGCACGTTGTAGTTGTCGATCCCCGCTTCGTATTCGCCATTCGCACTCTGATAGAGGCCGTTGTTGGCGCTCCCGACGCCGCGCCAGCCGCGCCCGTAGTATACGGCACGCCGACCACCAATTTTTGTGCCGGTGCGCCCGCCTGCAAGTAGGTGTTGACGGCGGTATCGACGCTCCAGGTTTTTTCTTCCGCACCGCCGGGGCTCGCCAGGTCGGGGTAGAGGTTCGAGTGAAAGTTGGTCGGGCCGGTAGTCGCCCAACCGCCGCGAAAGTCGTAGGTCATGACGTTCATCAGGTCTATCACGTACGTCTTCGGATACGACACGCCCAAACCGCCTGCCTCGGCTTGCATGGCCAGCGGGTGGGCGTGCATATTTTCGGATTAGGGGTTGTCGGGGAAGCGCTGGAAGACCAAAGACGACCACCAGTCGTTCGTCGGGATGGGGCCACGGACGTTCGCGGTTTGCTTCGGCGCGACCGGCGTACCGACGTTGTTTTCCGGCCCTCTGGCTCCGGGGGGTAAAGCGCTGGTGACGAGGTTAGGCTCAGCGGGTGCCCTGGTTTGCTCGAGCAGCTCCAAGTGATACGCAATCGTTTTCGGCAGGACGGTTAAGAGCCCGTCCGCCACTCCACCTGCGGCGAGGCCGAAAAGTCGTTTGCGTTCACGTTCCGGATCGCGGTGCGTGGTGTAGAGCAGCAGATCATACCCGGAGTGCTCGAGCGCGTCCCCGACGCCGCGAACGATTTCACCTACATATTCGGTGCCGATGTCGGGTACCAACATGCCGAGCACCTGAGTTTGACCCCCGGCCAAGCGTTTGGCCTGTACGTTAGCGACGTAACCCAAGCTCTGCGCTACGGCTTGCACCCGCTCACGGGTACGCTCCGAAACCCCCGAACGGTTGTTGAGCGCCCTTCGAGACCGTCATTGCCGAAACCTCGGCTAAACGCGCGACGTCGTGAACCGTAGGTACAGAAATCTTTACGTCCCCCCTTTCAATTGTTCGTTAGCGGTAGCTTTAGCGGTAACGCTCTTACATTATCAAGCTGCCAATATTAAAATTGGTCTAATGGGCGCTTCTCAATAATGCGTTGTTTCGGCATAAAAGTCTCTCAAGCTACGTGTCCGAAATAAGCCGTCAGCTTAGCCGAATTTTGCCTCAGCGCACACGAGTCGCGGCGTTGTCAAGGCTTTAACACCCGTCACCTGCCTTTACTGTCGGTACTGGCAAAGTTTGACTCGCTGAGTTTTGTTCAGCGAATGAGACTATATGCTTAACCGCGATGTAGACCTTGAAATAGGTAAAGAACTCAAGGTCCAGTGTGAAAAATTTGACATTTAAGCGCGTTTAGTAGAGCAGCGCCTCGAGTACCCCTTTGATGTCACGGCTCTGACCGGTCTGCTCGAGACGGTAGCGCCCCGGCTTAACTGCGCCGGGTTGCCAGTGTGTGACGCCGGTTGCTGCGACCTCGAGGTGCTCGCCCCCCACGACGCGCCAAAAGGTTCCGCCGCCCCGCACTGCGTAAAGCACCGCCGTCAGGTCCCACGAGGGGCGTTCGCCACGGACGCTAAGGCCCGGAAAGAGGTCGTAAGCCCTGGCTACCGGATTTTCCGGAAGCTGCGCCCGCAAGCCCCTACCGGTCGTAATGCCGCTCCCGATCTCACCCCCGACGAAGACGATTTCAGTCGGCCACGTGGCAACGACCCTCTGCGCGCTCTGACCGTCTTGGTAAGGCCCGTCGCCGAGATTGAAATCGGGGCGGTTGTCCTTAAGGCTGCCGTCTTGCAGCCGACTACCCATATAGACGAGCCGTTTAACCTTTTTTGCGACTAATAATTGTCCCGAAAGTGGGCTGCTGGCGTCGGGCGCAGAGGCGAGCAAGTTAGCGAGATTGAGCGAAAACCCGACCGCGACGACCGTCACGCTGCGGTCGGGTTGTGTAGCGAGGATGCGGCGGTAGAGTCCCACCGCGTCCAGCACGTCGCTCTTGCGCTTTACGTCACTCTCGTATTCGGAGACGAGCGGCGCTAAAAAGTCGGTCGCCGGTCTGTACCAGTACGGTGTGGCATCAATCCAGCGGTCGCCCTTATACGCGCCGATGGGAACGTCCGGGCGACCGTAGTAGGTGTTGATCACATCGAGCGCGGCTGCGCTTTGCGGGTCGCCGACGACGCTCATGGTCGCGAGCAGCCGCGCTTCGCCGCGACGGGTGAGGTTGTGTAGCACGGCGAGCGCGCCCGCGTCGTCGCAGTCGTAACCGAGATCGGTGTCGAAGATAATCGGGACAGGCGTCTGGGCTGCGGCGTCGGAGCCGACGCTCGGCGGCGCACTGGGCGCAGGTTCGCCGTTTCCCTCGGGTGCGGGTGCTAGCTGGTTACACGCGGCGAGCAGTGTAAAGACAAACGTTACAGCGTAAAGAGCGGCGCGGCTGGGTGATGCGAACATACCGTCACCTTAGACGCTGCCGGAGCACGGATTTGGTTAAAAGCACAGCGTTTTACCGTCTAAAAATAGTCCGAACTCGGCATAAAGGGAACGCGGTCGCCGCCAAGTGAGGCTAAAGCTTCGGCTACGCTCACGTCACCCTCTAGTAAACCTGCACGCCGCGCCGCCGCTGCCGACAACGCGCCGCTGAGAAGTTGCGTCAGGGTGCCGCTGGTTAGGCTCAGCGCTGGTGCTCTACGCGAAGGTGTAACGGAACTTCCCGACGGGCCGAGCGTCAGGTCGAACGCGCCGTCGTTCCACCCGCAAAAGGGGTCGTTAACGCGCAAAGTAAAGTTTTTTACACTCGGGCTGACCAGACCCGTCAGCGCCGCCCGCACGTCAACAATCCGCGCCTGCAAGATAGGTAGTTCGTTCGTGTGATGGGTTTGCAGATCGAACGCTAAGGGTTCGTCGGCGGGCAGATGAAGACTGATCAGCTCGGCCTGACCGTAAAACGCCCCGAGAAACCGAAAAAGCCGTTCACGTCCGGCGGGGGTGGTGAAGGCGTAGTCATGAACGATAAGCGTTTGTGCTTTCTCTGTGTCTTCAAGCTCTATCACTGCGTAAGCGTCTTCTAGCAGATAGCAAAAGCGGTCGTCGGCAAGGATGCGCTTCCAGGTCAGTCGGGCGGTCGTACTCCGAGAAAGCGTCAATGAGTAGCTTTGCGCCCAAGCGTCGTAGATGGGTTCTAAAGTTTTTGTAGCGTCGCCGGTAAACCGCGCGGCGTCCGGTGCCGGGCCGGAAAAGAGTTTCTCGGTAGGGCAGGTGATTTCAAAGCCGGTGGGAACCGTAGCAAAACCGTAACGCGCGTAAAAACGCGGGTCGAAGGGGTACTCGAGGCACCACCCCACCCCGTCTTCATGCAACTTTTCCAAAATGTCTCTGAGCAGCGCCCGAACGAAGCCGCGCCGCCGCATTTCGGGCGCGCTCAGCACACTCGCCAAGCCGCCGACCCGGACGCGCCGCCCACCCAAGAACATCTCGAAAGGAAAACAGACTGCAGCACTCGTGAGCTTACCGCCCAAAAAGTGTCCGGTAGTGTAGCGGAGCCGCGCCGCGTGACGTGCCCTTACCGCCAGGTCGGAAAAGTCCGAGCGGTCTAAAAAACTGATTTGCCGAAGGGTAAAAAGCGCGTCCAGGTCGTCCTCTGTGAGCTGCCGGACGCTCACTGCTTGGGGTCGGCAAAGGGTAGATACATCGGCCTTTCGACGCTGGTGCGTAAGACCATCGTCGTTTCGGTGCGTTCGACGCCCTCTAAAATCCAGAGCCGGTCTAAAAACGTATCGAGTTCTTCGGGGGTTCCGACCCGAACTTTGGCGATGTACCCGTAAGGCCCGGCGACGGCGTGCAGCTCTTCGATTTCAGGCATGGCGCGCAGGTTTTCGACCAGGTTCGCGCCCGGATTACGCGGTTGCGGGGCAATCGAGACGAACGCGCAGATACCGAGACCCAACGCTTCAGGGTGAAAGGTCGCGGCGTACCCGGCGATCACCCCGGTCTGCTCGAGCTTTTTAATCCGCTCCCCGACCGCCGGGGCGGAGAGCCCGACCTCTTTGGCGAGCGCGGCGTGCGAGGCGCGCCCCTGTTCGCGCAAAACTTCTAAAATGCGCCGGTCAACCACGTCGAAATCCACGTGGCTATCATAGCAGTTGGGGTTGGGGGACGTTTTCTCTTCGGAATTATATGGTTGCTTGAGTAAGAAAAGAGAAGAACACAGGACACCTTTCTTCTCGGTCCCGCATTCTATATTCTTCTCAAGCTGCTTCTTTGGCCTTCGCACTGACAACCCGGTCACGCCCTCCGCGTTTGGCTTCGTAAAGCGCTTCGTCGGCGCGCTTTACGAGCGCCGCGCGGCTCAGCGCGTGTTCGGGATAGGTAGCGATGCCCACTGAGACTGTAATACTGCCGAGCTGGGCACCGTTATGCTCGAGCGCCAACTGCGACACTGTCTCACGGAGCGTTTCGGCGCGCGAGCGCGCGTCATGAGCTGAAAGTCCCGGTTGCAAGAGCAGAAACTCTTCGCCACCGAAGCGGCACGCGACGTCGCCAGCGCGGATATGGCGCTGCACCAGCCCGCCCAACGCCCGGAGCACCGCGTCGCCCGCGTCGTGTCCGTGCAGGTCGTTATAACGTTTGAAATGGTCCACGTCGAACATCACGACGCTGATCGGCTCGCCCCTGCGGGCCGCGCGGTGCAGCTCGAGGTCCAGGCTCTCCTCCAGATGCCGCCGGTTAAAAAGGCCGGTCAGCGGATCGCGGATCGACTGCTGCACCAGACTTTCGCGCAGCCGCAGGTTCGATAAGGCCAGCGCCAGCTGCTCGGCGACAGTGCCGACAAACCGCTCCGTCGCTTCATCAAACGAGGCAGCCGGGTCGTGACTGTAGAGATGTAAAACACCCAGCGTTTCGTCTTTTGTGACCAGCGGCACGCAGAGGCTCGCCGCTGGCGCAGGCTTGGGGGCGTGCGAGCAAACGATGCCGCGCGCGCTGTCTACGACTTGCGCTTTCCCTCGGCGCAGCGCCCAACAGTCGGACGGGACGTAGACCGGCGGCGCGGCTTCCGGTGCTGCGCCCTCGCCGATACGCCAGTGCGCCACCTCTTCGAGCACGTTGCGCGATTCGCTGATCCGGTAGAGCACCCCTGAAAACAGCCCGAACAAGTTCGGCGCAAACTCCTGGGTCACGCGGTACGCTTCTTCGGCGGTTTCACACGTCTGTAAGGTGTTGCCGAACTCGCCGAGCTGGGCGTTCTGCCCCTCCCTTTCGCTGAGCCTGTCAGCCATCCGGTTAAAGTCTTCGGCGAGCGGATGCAACTCGTCGTGTGGCTGCAGGCTCAGGCGGCGCTCGAGCTGTCCTGCTGCGACCGCCTTGACAACCGCGCCGAGCTTTCTGACCGAACGCTCGAGCTGCCGTTGCCCCTGCAAGATCACGAGCAGGCTCATCAGCGCGGCAAACAGCGGGCCGAAAAAAGCCACCCACTGCGTTCGCTGCGTGTCTATACTGCTGGTCTCAAGCGTCCGGGTGAGCGCCCCGTTAACCTGATCGGTCAGCCCCCCGACTTGTACCCGAATCTCATCGACCAACCGTTTGCCCGCTCCCGCTCTGATCAGCGCGGTGACGTCCGCTTCGGCCGTTTCAGCCTCGGCAGAAAGCCTTTTGAGCGTACCGTCGAACTCTTGGGCGTTGGCCAACGTGCCCATACGCGCCGCTGCGCCGGTCTTTTTAAGCGCTGTCAACCGGGTCGCGGCGGCGCGTACTGCAGTCAGCGGTTCACCCCGGACGCCCGACCCTAACGCCTGTTGCAGTTGCCGCTCGGCCTCGTTCAGCCGAACTTCGGCGCGGCTGATAAAAGCCGGGTCGCGCGTAAGTTCGTAACGTAGCACCGCGACGCGCGCCCCTGTCAGCGCCGTACTCGCGCCTTGCAGCGCGCTACTAAACCCGACCGGCGTCCGTCTGCGCGCCTGGATGACAACCCCCGCGATCTCCCGTTGCCAGCGCTCGAAAAGCGTATCGACCTCGCTTAAGGTTTCCTGACTTGCCGTGTCGGGGAGCGCCGTTCGCAGCCCCGAAAGCGCGACACCGAACTCCGTGGTGCTCGCGAGGTAAGGGTCTAAAAATGCCTCGTTGCCGGTAATGACAAACCCGCGCTGACCCGTTTCAGCGTCGATCACAGTTTTAATCAGCGCGTTGAGGTTGCCTGCGGTGCGGCTCGCCGCCATCACACTCGAGACGTTTCGGTTATAGGCCCGGACAATCTGAAAAACGACGAGCGAGGTAAAAAGAGCGATCACCAACGGAACGATAAATCCGCCGACGACGCGCCGTTTCATCTGCTGTCAGCCGCTGACGTTTGACGGTTTCTACCCACGCCAAAAGTTTAACAACGTCTCTGTAAACTCGTCGCTGGGATATTTCACAGGAAAATAAAAACAATAAGAAAAGCCTGAGAAGAGTGGCACCACTCTCTCAGGCAGAGTTTCAGATACGGCTAGCGGAGAGTCTTAAGGGCTTGCTCGAGCTGACTTTTAAGCAGATAGTTGTTTAGGGAGGCTTTTGCAGCTTCAAGTATTTTTGTTCTGACTGTGCTTTGTACGCTTAGCGCACCGAACTCAGTGTTTGTAATCATTGGAATGTCAATGCTGACAGCGGGAGGTGAAACGGTCTCGAAAGCGTCAAACGAAGGGTAAATACCGACGTAGTCGTTTGCATCTTCAATAGAGTCGTTACCGTCAGCGTCTGAGTAACCAACCACGGCGTACTGACCCGCCGAAAGGTCGTCAATGCTATAGGAAAAACCCGAGCCTGCTGCTAGCTGCACAACGTCGCTCAAATTGCTATCGCACGGGTTGTTCTGGTCTGCTGTTAGATAACATGCAAACACTGCGCTAGCGCCGGTAACCGTGCCTGGGGGCAAGAGCGTACCAGAGATGCTACCACTGCCTGTTCCTGGAGTTTCGGGGGGGGTGTTCGTACCATTACCGTCGTCGAGAACTTCCATAGTGATGTTGACGTCTGTTTTCGGGGGTGTAACGGTTGCAAAGGTAGTGCCGTCTGTGGTGTAAGCGCCTCCGTAGTCACCATTTCCAATCTCGCCGTCTCCGGTAGCGTCTTTTACCGCGATCACGATGTACTCGGTACCTGACAAGTCTGTGAAACTGTAGGCTCCTGAAGTATCAACAGTAACCCTTTGTGTTCCTGAATCTTTACAGGTCGCGGTAGTGGCAGTTCCTGGACAAACACCTACTACCGTGTTGCTAATATCGCCGCCTGCCGGTGCTGTAACGGTGCCACTGATACCATTGGCCGGTGTACCGGGATTACTAGGGAGACCACCGCCCGGAAAGCCCGGAAAACCACCGCCCGGCGTACCGGGATTGGTCGGTGGGTTTGGATTTTGAGGAGGATCAGTAATGGGACTATCATTTCCACATCCCGCCAAAACGAGTAAGAGACTTCCGGTCAGGGCTATCCGCGTCAGCTTCATGTCACGCTCCTTAAACTTAAATGCTTTACTGAGGCGAGTTTAGCAGATTCACCAATATTCATCATCTGTTCACATGCTCATAATAGGCAGATGGATATTCAGATTTTCGGTACGCAAAAGTCCAAAGATACGAAAAAAGCGCTGCGGTTTTTTAAGGAGCGCGGGCTTAAACCACAATTTGTCAACCTGAGCACGGGTAAAACCGCGCCCGGTGAGCTTAAACGGTTTGTGAAGTGTTAGCGTAAAGGGGTCTATTCGACCCCTAACTAAACCCCTATTTGTGGAATGAAGCTCGGCCTGCTTTAGCGACTGCTCAAATCCGGATTTACAGCCTCGAGTTCCCAGTGCGTGCTGTAATGTAAGACCCCGCAAACAAACCTGTGGTCGCCTGCGCGTAACCGAGTTGCCGCTCGGTATCCAGGTAGCTGTCGCCCTTCCAGCGGTTACGGAGCCGCTGGTAGCCGTCGTAGGTCTCTAAGGTCCACTGGGCGCTCCAAAAACTTACGTCACCGGGGGACGCTTGAACATAGCTCTGCTCATTCTCGATGTTCAAGAAGTCGCCGGTTGCTCTGTTTTTGAACGCGGTGTAACCGTTACCGCCAGCTGCTCCCACTCGGCACGGCTGTCACGAACGTCGCCGTATCTGGCCTGATCCCCATCATCGTAGAGATACGTTTCCAACCACCGGTTTTTGAGGTAGTAAAAGGTGCGGTGCTGGTGCTACCGGTACTGCCCCCAGTGTCCGGTTGGGTGTCGTACCACTCGCCGCTATAGTACCAACCGTCTTCACCCCTCGAGAGGTTGTCTGTCTGGTTGCTGCCGTCGTTAAAGATGAGGTTGGTCTGGGTGATGTTGTTAAAAACGTAGCTGTACCAGCCGTCACCGTCATCAGTCATTGCCACGCCGGGCCAGCTGACCTGAGGAATCAAGTCGGCAGGTTGCGCGTCCCAGTAATAGATGTTGAGGCCGGAACCCCAATCGGCGGGTCGGTAGAAGTGAACGGTAAAGGTTCGGGGCGTAAAGACGTCAATCGTCGCTTTTCCGGAAGCGCCTGCGGTGCTCGCAGTGATCGTCGCCGTCCCTGCGGCTACGGCGCTGACGAGCCCTGAGCTGTCCACCGTGGCGACGTTTTCGTCACTTGAGGCCCAAGAGACGTCCTCACCGGCAGGGGTGACGACGGCCTCCAACTGTTTTACCGTGCCCGCGGCGAGCGTTGCGGTAATGGGTAAAACGTCTACGCTCGGAACGACGGGGCCGGGGGGAACGGGCTTGACATGCGCCGTGGTCAGCGCCCGGTACGCGAAGCCCTCGAGCGGCAGGCTCTCGCCCTCCGCTAATGTGACCGAAGTACCGGTGTAGGCGTCGCTGTACGTCCCGGCCATCGCTGCCGGAACGATGTACTCCGTCCGGTGGTCACGCAGGTTTACGAAGACGGCGACTTTCTTATTACTTGCGACTTTGGTGAACGCTGCGACGTCATCGCTCGAGAAGTCGGTCAGGGCACCACGCCGGATCGCTTTACTCTTCGTTCTAAACTCGAGCACTTTTTTGAACTCGGCCGTCACCTGCGGATTTTGGTTCCAATCAATCGTGACGCTGTCCCACGGGAAGGGGATACTCTCACTAAAGGCGACTTCTTGGCCGCCGTACAAAAAGGGAACGCCGCGCATATAGGCCGACACCACAAAATTTGCCATCACGCCCCTGGGCCCGCCGAAGACCTCGAGCGGGGTGCCGTCGCCGCTGGTATCGTGGTTGCCCGTGTAGCGAGCAACTTGCTGGGTCTCGTCGGCGTCCGTGTATTCAGTTTCAGTGGTGGTGCGGAGGTTTTTTACCGACGCCCCGGTACTGATCGGCAGTAGCGCGTCGTAGTACCACTTGAAACCAAAATTGAGGTCGAAGCCTACCGTAAAATTCGCTAGCCGGTCACCTTCAGCAAACAAAATGAGGTCGTGTGACGCGATGCTGCGCAAGTTCCCATTGATCTGTTTCCAGAACTCGAGCGTTGGGTTATTGGCGTAGTCGAAGCGGAACCCGTCTACGTTGGCGGCGAACACCCAGTAACGCAGCGACTCGGTAAGCGCGGCGCGCAGCTCCTGATTGCTCAGGTCGAGGGCGGCAACATCGGGAAAGGGTGTGAGCGGTTGGACAACGCCGTTTTTGTCCTGGATGTACCAGTCGGGGTGCTCGGTAATCCAAGGGTGGTCCCACGCGGTCTGGTTGACCACGAAGTCCAAAATAACCGCCATACCTCGTTCGTGCGCCCCATCAACCAGGGTGCGTAAATCCTCGAGGCTCCCGAACTCCGAACCCACCGCTTTGAAATCTTTGATGCTGTAGGGCGAGGCCGAGGTCGAGACCTTGCTCCTCTCATCCTCACCGACAGGATAGATAGGCATAAGGTAGATAACGTTTGTACCTACGTCGTGAATCTCATCAAGTCTTTCGGTGACCCCGGCGAGGTCGCCCGCAGCGCTATACGCCCGGATATTTACCTGATAGAGGTTAATGTCGCGCGTGTCGGGGACGCCCGCAAAAGGTGTACCGTACTGTGGCGGATCTTGAACCGCTGCGCTCGTCAAGGTCGAGGTAGGGTTGGCTTGTCCACACGCCCCTAAAATTAGCAGGAGACTTCCGGTTAGTGCCAGCCGCATCAGCTTCATAACGTACTCCTTAGATACTTTGGTTATTCTACGGAGCAGAGTCTAGCAGATTTTTGGGCGCTGTCTATAGGGGTGACCGGTCTACTATAAAGCGTATGAACATTCAAATTTTCGGTACGCAAAAGTCTAAAGACACGAAAAAAGCGCTGCGGTTTTTTAAGGAGCGCGGGCTTAAACCACAGTTTGTTGACCTGGGTACGGGTAAAACCGCGCCCGGTGAGCTTAAGCGGTTTGTGCAAAAAGTGGGGCTGGACGGGCTGACCGAAAAGAACTCCAAGGCTTACGAAGACTCGGGGCTCGGGTACCTGCGTTTGTCGGACGACGACTTTTTAGCGCGGCTGTTAGAAACTCCGGCGCTACTCAAGCAGCCACTTTTGCGTAGCGGCAAGACGGTCGAAGTCGGTTGGGACGAACCGCTGTGGCGCGAGCTTTACGCCGCCGCTAAAAATTGAGTGTGCGTGGTAGTTTGGAGTTGTGCGGGTTCTTTTTATCGGCGACGTCTTCAGCACACCCGGCTACACCGTCACGCAGCGTTATCTGGCGGAAGTCCGGGACAGTTTCGACTTCGTGATCGTCAACGGCGAAAATATTGCGGGGGGCTTCGGCATCACCCGCAAACATTTTGACGGGCTCCTGGACGCCGGGGCGGACGTGGTCACGCTCGGCAACCATACCTGGGACGCGAAAGACGCGTTCGAGCTGCTCGAGGAAACCCCACGCCTTATCCGCCCACTCAACTATCCACCGGGCGCGCCGGGGCTCGGCCACACGACCCTGGAGGCCCGCACCGGCGAACGCGTGACGGTCGTGCAGGCGATGGGCCGGATTTTTTTACCGGCTTTAGACGACCCGTTTCGGGCGATGAGCGAGTTTTTAGAAACGGTGCCGCAGGGCAGCACCGTGATCGTCGATTTTCACGCCGAAGCGACCTCGGAGAAAAAGGCGATGGGCGAATTTTTGGCGGGCCGGGTCGCGGCGGTGATCGGGACGCACACGCACGTGCAGACCGCCGACGAGCTGATCAAACGCGGTACGGCGTATCTGACCGACGTCGGTATGACCGGCGTGCAGGACTCGGCTATCGGAATGCGCTTCGACGAGGTGCTCTACCGCTTTACGACCGGACTGCCCAAACGCTACAAACCCGCTGACGCGCCCGGTACCGTCTGCGCGGTGAGTTTGACGCTTGCCGGGGGCCGCGCCACCGCCATCGAGCGCATCCAGTGGCGGGCACCTGAAGCTGAGTAGCGGCTCGAGACCGTACTGCTCAGAACCGGACGCTTTTCTAGTCTTCAAACCAACGCGACGCCCCAAAGCTTTACAATCAGCCTATGTCAAGCCTTGCTCACCCGCCCGCACAGCTTCCTTCGACCCTCAGGCGCTTATGAAGGCCCCCTATGTCTGAACGGAGCCAGCCAGCCCCGGCAGATGACGATTTTGCCGCACTGCGCGCCGATGTTGACTTTTTAGGCCGTTCACTCGGCGACGTGCTCCGCGAACTCGAGGGTGAAGACTTTTTCAACCTCGTCGAACGGGTTCGGGCGCTGACCAAAGCGATTCGCGCCAAGCCTGAAGGCAGCGCGCGGCGTGAAGAACTTGGGACGCTCTTAAAAGACCTGCCGACCTCTGAAGCAGAACGGCTGTTGCGGGCGTTTGCCGTTTATTTTCAGCTCATCAATTTGGCCGAAGAGATTCACCGTGTCCGGGTCAACCGCTTGCGCGAAGGCGAGGCCACCGTAGACGCGCCGCGCCGCGAATCGGTGGCGGCGGCGGTCAAGTCGTTAAAAGATCAGGGGTGGTCGTACCGCGAAGTGCGGAGCTTTATCGAAGGGTTGGACGTTCAGCCGACCCTGACCGCGCACCCGACCGAGGTCAAACGCTACACGGTGAGGCTCAAGCTCGAGCGCGTCGCCTCGCGGGTTCGTTCGCTCGGCGAGCTGGCCTTGTCGCCGCAGAGCAGGAGCAGGCTCGAGGGTGAAATCTCAGCTGAAATCGCCTCGTTGTGGCGGACCCGCGAACTGTTCACCGAAAAACCGACGGTAACAGATGAGGTCAAGGCTGCGCTCTACTATTTTCAGCGGTCGTTGCTAGAAGCCGTGCCGTATCTGATGGAAGACATGGAGGACGCGCTGGCGCGCTACTACGGCCCCGAAGCCGAGGCCGACGAGGGACTCTTGCCGCCGGTCGTCAAATTTCGTTCGTGGATCGGCGGCGACCGCGACGGCAACCCCTTCGTCACCCCCGAAATCACCCAAGAAGCCTACGCGCTGCAAGCCGACGTCGCGCTGACCCGGCATCTCGCCGACCTAGACTTGCTGGTACAAGAACTCTCACAGTGGGGCGGGCGTACCGAGCTGAGTGACGAGTTGGCCGAAGACCTCCAGAACATGGACCCGAGCGCCCTGGCGACGCCGCGCCGGTTTGCCGGAGAACCGTACCGCCGCAAACTTGCGGCGCTCCACAATACGTTGTCGCAAACACTCGCTAAACTGCACGCCGACCCTGCCGGGAGCGACCTGCCGCCGGAGGTCGCCGAAGCGTATCCGGAGGGGCTGGCGATGATCGAGCGGAGTCTCGTTCACGCAAACGAACACCGCGTCGCGGAGGCGTTTGTTCGGCCGGTACGTTACCGCGCCGCCGCTTTCGGACTCCACCTCGCGGCGCTCGATCTGCGCGAGCATTCGGGGTTGCACGAAACGGTGATGAGCGACCTTTTACGTTACGCCGGGGTCACGGACGATTACGCCGCTTTAGACGAGTCGGCGCGGGTGGCGCTCCTAGAAAACGAACTCACCACCAAGCGGCCCCTCGCGCCGTACGACGCGCCGCTCGAGGACGAGACGAAACGTGCTTTGGGATTTTTGGCAGTCTTTCGGCGTTTGCAACGGCGGTTCGGCCCGGACGCGACCGGCTCGTATATCGTCTCGATGACGAGCGGCGTCTCGGATATTTTAGAACCGCTCGTGCTGGCGAAGCAGGCGGGCGTCAGCGAGATCGACGCGACGCCGCTCTTTGAAACCGTAAGCGATTTAGAGGCCGCTCCCGACATCCTGAGCGAGCTGTTCGCGCTACCGGGCTACCGCGCCCATGTGGAACGGCGCGGCGTACAAGAGGTGATGATCGGCTACAGCGACTCGAATAAAGACGCGGGCTTTTTAACGGCGAACTGGGCACTTTACGAAGCGCAAGAAAAGATCGCCGAGGTCTGCCGCGAGGCGGGGCTTCCGCTGCGGCTGTTTCACGGGCGTGGCACCTCGATCGGGCGCGGCGGTGGCCCGGCGGGACGGGCGATCTTGGCGCAACCTCCGGGTTCGTTGGGGGGCCGGATGCGGCTGACCGAACAGGGCGAAGCGCTTTCCGAACGCTATACCGACCCCGATTTGGCGCACCGGCATCTGGAGCAACTCGCGCACGCTTTTATCGTCTCGTCGGCCCGTGACGCGCGCGGCGACCTGCCCGAACTGCCAGAGGGCTACCGCGCCGCGTTGACAGGGGCGGCGGCGGCGGCTAAAGAGACGTACCGGGCGCTGCTCGAGCACCCCGGTTTTTTAGACTTTTACCACGTCGTCACCCCCATCGAAGAGATCAGCCGCCTGAATATCGGTTCGCGTCCGGCGCGGCGTACCGGTGAGCGCTCGCTCGGCTCCTTGCGCGCGATTCCGTGGGTGTTTTCGTGGACGCAGACACGCGCGAACTTACCGGGCTGGTACGGGCTCGGAACGGGGCTGGCGGCCGCCCATCCCGGCGTATTAAAGGAGATGTACGAGTCATGGCCCTTTTTTCGCACCATCATCGACTTTGCCCAGATGAGCCTCGCCAAAGCCGATCTGGGTATCTTTAGAACCTACCTGGGGCTCGTCCCGGAAGCTTTACGTGAGGACTTCGGCCTGCTCATTGAAGATGAATTTGCGCGTTCGGTAGAGCAGGTTACGCAGATTACCGGCCAAGCGCTGCTAGAGGGCGACCCGACGTTGCAACGCGGCATCGACCTGCGCAACCCTTACGTCGATCCGATCTCGTATCTACAGGTCGAACTTTTAGGCCGCTTGCGGTCGTTGCCGGAGGGGGATGAAGGGGACAAGGCGAGAGCGAGCCTCGAGGAGGCTGTCATGCTGAGCCTGTTAGGGGTCGCGGCGGGGCTGCGCAATACCGGTTGACGCTGGTACCGATTTGAGCGCGGTAGGGTGGACAAAAGCGTAAACTAACAGGTATGGGGCCGTGCTCGGCCCTTGCGCTCACCCCTCTCACGCGGCTAAGGCGAGCGGCTTTTAGGATGGTAAGGATTATGGACTTGCTTTTAAGTGGCGGCCCGGTGCTGCTCGTTATCATACTGCTATCTCTTTACGCGCTCTACTTGTTTCTGACCCGGCTTTTTAAGCTCGCGCGTGAGCGCCCCGACGCCGACCGGCTGATGGCGCGGGTTAACGCGGCCGTCCTGGGCCGTAACCTCGAGATGGCGATGATCGCCTGCGACCACCACGGCGGGCCGGTGGCGCGCGTCCTCAAGGCGGCGCTAGCCCGGATTCCGTATGGGCGTCCAGCAGTCGAAGCGGCGTTTCAAGAGGCGTATTTGAGCGAAGAGCAGCACCTGACGCGCGGCTTGCGCCCGCTTGCGACCATCGCGCAGGTCGCCACGCTACTCGGGCTTTTGGGCACGGTGACGGGGATGATTCAGGCGTTCGCGGTGGTGTCGTCGCAAGGAACCGGCGATCCGGCGGCGCTCGCGGGCGGCATCGGTCAGGCGCTGATTACCACGGCGGCGGGGCTTTTCGTCGCCATCCCGACCGTCTTGGGTCACAGCTACTTGGCGAGCCGGGTCGAGGGGATTTTAGTCGAACTCGAGCGTCGCCGCGAAGAGCTGATGGGCAACGTCGCGCAGGCCGTGTCGTTAAAAGGCCGCGAAGCCGCGCGAGGCGGCGCGAAGGCCGAAGCTACCCAAGCCGACACTTTCGAGCCTGCCGTATGAGGATTCAAAGCTCGAGGAGCCGCGTATGAGCCGCGCTCGCCGCACCCGCGCCGTTGCCCAAACCGGGCCGCTCCTAGACCTCACCCCGATGGTCGATGTGGTGTTTACGCTGGTGATCTTTTTTATGGTTTCGACGACCTTTATCTCGCTCGAGTCAGGGTTGCCGGTCGATCTGCCACAAGGACAGACGCAGGCGCAAACCTCGGATTTGCCGACCGTGACGATTACCGGTGAAGGCCGCATCTACCTGGCCGGGGCCGAAGTCACCGAGGCGACGCTGGTCGCGTCGCTCCGACCCATTTTGGAAACGAGCGGCGCGGCGACGGTGGTGATGCGCGCCGACCAGAGCATCGCGTACGGGTTGCCGGTGCGGGTCATGGACCTGATTAAACAAGCGGGCGCACAGCGCGTCGCGATAGCGACCGGAGGAAACTAGTTGGCCGGTCGTCAGTCAGGCCGTCACACGGCCAAGCGTTCGCGTCGGCCCCGGCAGCGGCGCGCTCCCGCCGGTCTTTGGCAAGACCGCGAGCGGCGGCGTGCACTCCTCTTATCGCTGCTCATTCACGCAGGCGTCTTGCTCGGCGCGGTGTGGGTCTACGTCTCGCCGCCCCAAGAGACGCCGCAACTGCTCGTCCTCGAGCTGACCCCGCCGGAGCGCGGCGCGCCCGAAACCTCGGCCTCTGCGACCGGCGACCCGGCCCCGGCAGCGGTTACGCCGGAGGTCGCCGGTAACGCCGCTCAGGACGCCCAATCATCAGAAACCGCGCAAGCCGACGCCGGGGTTACAGCATCTGCACCTGTAAAACCTACGCCTACGGAACCCGCACCGGCAGAACCTATCGCGCCCACGGAGCTTGCCGAGGCGCTGCCCCCATCCGAACAAGCCCCACCCGCGCGGCTGCCGAACGCGGCTGCGCCGACCACGCGGCTGCCGGTCACGCCTCCGGCGAGCACCCTACCCGAGATCGAAGCCGTCGAGGTCTCTCCGCAACCGCCCCAGCGGTCGCTCGAGCTGCCCACCCCCAATCCTGAAGTCGCGGTCACCCCGGCGCGCCGCGTCGCGGTGACGCCGCAAGCCAAGGTCGCGCCCAGTGCGCCCTTGCCGACGCCCGACGTGACCACCGAAGTCGCGCAAGAGCTTACGCTGCCGCAAGCAGAGGCCGAAGTCGCTGCCGAAAACCCTATCCCCCAACCGGACGTCACGACCGAATTCGCCGAGCGAGAGATCACCCTGCCGCAAGCAGAAGCTTCGGTTGCGCCCGAAAACCCTATTCCCCAACCCGAGGTCGGGGTCGAATACGCAGCTAGAGACGTCCCTACCCCACGCGCGAGCGCCGCCGTCAGCGCGGCGCAGGCGCTGCCGCAACCTGAAGCGACCGCTCAGATCGCCTCGAGACCCGTGCCGCAGCCGCAGGCGGGTGCGGTCGTCGCGCAAGCTCGGGCTGTCCCCCAACCTGCGGTCAGCGGTGAAGTCGCTCCCAGTGAAAATGTCCCGCAACCACAAGCCCAAGCTTTGGTCGCCGAGGCGCAACCGCTCGCCGTAACACCCGGCGTCAGCGTCAACGACGCGGTTTCGGTCGTCGTCCCGAAGGCCCGCGCGACGGTTTCAGAAACCGCTGCGCCACAAGAAACTGCTGTGACCTCTGACCTAAGCGCAGCCGACGCCGGGAACGGCTCCCGCAGCGCGCAGGAGTCTGTTGCCGAGACTGCTGACGGTCAGGGTGCCGCGTCGGACGGCGGCGGGGCGGCACCCTCGGGCGTTGCCAACGTGCAGAGCTTCGAGGTCACGCTGGAAAAACCCCTCGCCGTGCTGATCGACAACGCCGACGCCGCGTACCCGCAACAAGGGTTGGTCGAAGCCTCGAGCGTGTTTGAGATGCCCGTCGAAGGGGGCCTGACCCGGCTGATGAGCATCTATACCCGGGCCGACCCCGCCCAGGTCGGGCCGATCCGGAGCGCCCGCGATTATTTCCTCGAGGCGGCCCTGGCGATGAACGGCACGCTCGTCCACGTCGGCGGTGAACCAAGTGCAGTCGGGCGAATAGCTTCACAAGGCATACCAACATTAGATGCTTTACAAGACGGGGCGCTCTTCGCACAAGCCCCTGACCGCGCCGCGCCGCACAGCACCTTTTCAACCGGTATGGCTTTGAGAGATGCAGTAGGTCGCATCCCCAACGATGTGAGCGGTACGCTCTACACCCCACCAGGAGACGCTCCGGATATTTCTGCAGTGACTGTAAACTATTCGGCGAATTACACCAGTGGCTTTCGCTACCTACCCGAGCTTGATCAGTATTTTTGGGTACGAAACGGTAAGGATGCTACAGACGCGGCGCAAACTGCTGTAGTCGCCGACGCTGTAGTTGTGGCTCGAGTTACAGCTTTTGTCAAATCCGGCGATCCCGAAGGCCGTCTCTATCTGCCCTACAGCGGCGGCGAAGCGACGCTCTATCTGCGCGGCAAGGCCGTCCCCGGCAGCTGGGCACCTGAGGGCGGCTTCACCTTTGTCGGGAGTAACGGCGCTCGGGTCGATCTGACGCCGTTTAAGAGCTGGATACTGTTTGCGCCGGAAGAAGCGCAGGTCGCGGCGCAGTAGCCTTGCTTACTGCTTCGTCATGGCCGCTACACTTTATTTCGCAGCCACCGTAAGCCACCCTCAGCCTGCGTGGTCAACGCGTCTACTTTTGCCGCCTCGAGGCGGGGGCGGTGAACCTCACCCAAAAGCTCGTCAGGGTCAGGGTTCACCCCGTGGACGGGCAGACCCAACGCCGTTAAAAAAGCCTCAACTTTCGGGTCGTAGGCGACGCCGCTCATGGGGCGTCCGGCCCGCGCTGCGAAGATGAGCCCGTGCAACCGCGCCGAGACGACGTAACGGCTTCCGGCGACGTGCTCGAGCGCCGCTTGTGGCGTCGTCGCAGAAAGCTTTTTTATTGTAGGAACAGCTCTGGCAAGCTCCTCCAACGCTTTACTATCTTCATCCGCTTGTAAAGCCAAACCCGCCAGTGGGACGCCCTCCGCGTGTAAGGCGTGTACAAGCTGAACGAAGGCTTGGGTCGTCTCCGGCAGACCCCCGCGCGGGACAAACAGTACCGGGGCGTTTTCTCTAGGTTTGGTAGTGGGTTCGGGGAGGAGCAGCGCAGCGTCGGCAACGAGTGTGGCGGGAACACCCAACCGGGCCAAAAGTGTTTGTGAAGCTGCGTCGCGTACCGCGACCGGAAGACCCTGCAGGGTCTTAGCGACAGCCCGTTCGCCTGCTGCACTCAGCGGGCCGACCGATTGACCGTAGACAATCACGCGTTTGCCGAGGCGTCTGCCGAGCGAAATCACGCCCAGATAGTACTGTAGACTCCGCGTACTCGTTTTGTCTTGCAGCAGACCGCCGCCACCTGAAATGAGCGCGTCGCAAGCGAACAATCTGGAGAGTCCGAATATACGGTGCCCCGCCGCAACGCCGTGAAGGGCGCTGGTTTGCTCAGGTTTTTGCGACAAGACCGTGACGTGTTCCGCTTCAAGCCCGCTCAAGATGCCTGAAAGTAACGCCTCATCGCCCAAGTTGCCGAAGCCGTAGTACCCGCTTATCAAAATCTTCAAATTACCCTATGCCGAGCTGCTGCGGAGCCACCGAGCAACCCGGCGCACTGCGGCCCGTACGAGAACATTTAAGATAAGTCCCAGAAAGAGCCCTAACACGAGCGCGACGACGGTGCGTTCAAACGAGATGAGGAGCGGCGTGTGATAGTGGCTAAATGAATTGACGATGCTCGAGAGCGCCACTAGCCCGACCGTCAAGAGTAGCCCGCGTATCCACCGGGGCCAATGCGGATTGAGGAGTGCGACGACTGCCAGCGGGTGCCCGATCAGCTCTTTGAAGCGGGGCCGCGCAAAATAGTCCGACAGCAAGGCCCGGAGTCCTAGTTCCGCGTCACTCGCACCGATCACCGGAAAGTTACCGCGCCGTAAAAGCACGAACGCGAGCCCGATAAGGCCGACGAGTACGAGTGCCACGTCGCCCAAACGGACGGGCCGCACCCAAAACTCGCGTATCCACGCTGCCGGGGAGCGTTCGCGGAGCATCACGAAAAAGAGAAACAGCGCCGGAGGGATGACCAGCGTCGCGGCGACCCCGGCAAACGGTGTGACGGCTAAAAGCGTATTGCGCTCGCTCCCGACAGCCGCTAAGAGCGTCGCGCCGACCAAGCTGAGGCCCACCGCGCCGAACAAGCTCCACAGGCGGTTGGGCAAGAGGGCGTAACCGAGTACCGGAAAGCTCAGGGCGGCGGTGAGGGCCAACGCGTCCCAACTGAGACCGCCTGCCAGCAGTCCAAGCCCGAGCACACCCAGCGCAACTAACGTACCCCAAACTCCGGGATAGAGCGTCGCCAAAATCCCAAGCCCGGCGAGAATTCCGACGCCGGAAAGCGCGCGGAGCAGGGAAGAGCTTTCGTAAGCCAAAGCTTCGACCGGGCCGATACGGTAGCCTTCGCCGGTAAGCCCCGCCCTCACCGCCCGTACCAACGCTTCGGTGTTTTGGGTCATGTCGCCGACCGTTTCGTCGGTGTAGGGCCGTAGGTATAAGAGCCGTGCGCCGCGTTCGCTCGCGGCCAGCAGATACTTGTCGGCGACAGTTTGCGGTTGCAACGTGTTGAGCCATTCCTGCGAAATGCTAAATACTCGGGCCAACGGTACTTTACTGCTGATGGCGCGCATTCCGGCTTGGTCGGTGCCTTCGATCAGGCCGGTGAGGTAGGGTTGCGACGCTCTAACCGTTTCGCTTAAATTCTCCGGGTTTCCGGCAACCTCGAGCCCCTCATGAATTAGATACCGCACCGCCGGAAAATCTTGCCCGACGTTCGTAAGGTTTGGATAGTTGACCGGGCGGTAGGCAATGTCCCAACCGGCATTTTGGTACTGCTTTAGCTGTACCCGGCTCGGTCCCGCCGGACGCTGCGCCCCAGCACGGTCTTCGGCGTTGGGTTCGCTAAAAACGACCCAGCGCCGTCCGGCAAACCTCACGGTTTGGGGTTCCGGGCGGTTTTTGGCGCGTGCGCCCGCGAGTGCACCGGGCTCTACGGCCCGGACGAGCAGGCTGTTCTGCGGGAGGTTCAGGCGTTCGCGGCGTAAGAGCGCTTCGGCCCTCGCCTCGGTGCTCGAAAGAAGTACGACTTCGCCCGCTTCTGCAAGCGTTTCCAACGTCTCCTCATATAGGGCAATCCCGTTAAGCCCTGCCTTTTGATAACGGGTCGCCAGCGCAAACGGGCTTACCCCTTCGTAAGCAGCTTGCTCTTCTAGCGCGCGTTCATCCATCAGCAAGGTGACGCTGACGCTGCTGTCTTCGGTTTGAATCCGCTGCCACGCCAAGAGCCCTCCCGGAACCAAACTCAGAAGGGTGAGGAGCCAGAGAACCGACCGGACAGAGTTAGTGCGCACGGGTAGAGTTTGCCACGAAGCTCGAGACGAACGTACTCAGTACCTCTAACGCGACCCTGTTGTTGCCGCCTTCGGGTACGATCAGGTTGGCGTGCGCTTTGGTCGGTTCGACAAACAGGTCGTGCATCGGTTTGACGGTGCGGCGGTACTGCTCGATCACGCTCTCCGCGCTCCGGCCCCGTTCGCTCACGTCGCGTTCTAACCGCCGGATAAACCGCTCGTCGGGCGGCGCGTCTACAAACACGCTCAGGTCGAAGCGTTCGCGTAGCGAAGGCTCGTGGAGAACCAGAATTCCCTCGACCACGACGACGGGTTTAGGCCCAAGTGGTACGGTTTCCTCGGCGCGGTTATGCGCCGCGAAGTCGTACACGGGCCGTGCGATAGTCTCACCGCGTAAAAGTGCGTCGAGCTGCGAAACCAACAGCTCGGTGTCGAAGGCGCTCGGTTCGTCGTAGTTGGTTTTTTTGCGGATTTCGGGGGGCGATTCGGTCTGGGCGCGGTAGTAAGCGTCTTGGGGCAACACGATGAGGTTGCCCTCGCCCGCCGCCTGCCTGACCGCTTCTGAAACCGTAGTTTTACCCGAACCTGTCCCCCCTGCGAGCCCGATCACGAGGGTCGCTCTGTCGTGTGCGCTCACCCTAAACTTTAGCCTCGGTACCATGAAACTCAGCTTGACGTTGCCGCGCAGCTTGGTACGCGACCGCCGCCTCGATAAACCCCCTAAATGGCGGCGATGCCCGCATCAACCGGCTGCCGAATTCAGGATGTGACTGAAGCCCGACGAAAAACGGATGTTCGGGGAGTTCGACGGCCTCGACTAGTCCCGCTCCGCGCCCCTGCATCCCCGGCGTCACCCCGGAGACGCTCAGCCCTGCGTTTTGCAGCGCTCCAACGTACTTCGGATTGACCTCGAAACGGTGGCGGTGACGCTCGAGCACGACCCCGTCACCGCCTAACCGCCCTGCGTAAAGCTCGGCGAGCCGAGTCCCCGGCGTGACCTGCATCGGCCAGTCGCCGAGCCGCATGGTGCCGCCCATATCGGCGAGGCCCAGCTGTTCGGGCATCAAGTCGATGACCGGATCGGGTGTATAGGGGTCGAACTCGGTCGAATTGGCCGCTATCAGACCCGCGACGTTCCGGGCGTATTCGATCACCGCGACCTGCATCCCCAGGCAGATACCCAGGTAAGGCACGCCACGCTCGCGGGCGTAGGTCGCCGCGCGCACCTTACCTTCGATCCCCCGGACACCGAAACCACCCGGGACGAGAATCCCGTCCAACGCTTCGAGGGCGCTCAGGTCGTCGCCTAAAACCTCTTCGGCGTTGATCCAGCGCAGCTCGACGCGGGCGCGGTTGGCAATACCCGCGTGTTTAAGCGCTTCCATCAAGCTCAAATAGGCGTCGGGCATGGCGACGTATTTGCCGACGATGCCGATAGCAACGTGTTCGTCGGGTTCACGTAGAATCCGGACGGCCTCGTGCCACGCCCGCAGTTCAGGCGTGCCTTTCTCGAGCCCCAAGCGCCGCTCTAAAAACCGCCCGATCCCCTGCTGCTCTAAAATTTCCGGTACCGCGTAGATGAACTCGGTATCGAATGAGTTAAAGACGTCCCGCGCTTCGACGTTGGTAAACAGCGCGATTTTGGTACGCACTTCGTCGGGAACGGGGCTTGTCGAACGCAAGATGATGCCGTCGGGTTGGACGCCGACGCTGCGGAGGGTCGCCACCGAGTGCTGCGTGGGTTTGGTCTTAAACTCTTCGCTGGTACCCAAAAACGGCAACAGCGTGACGTGTAGATAGACGCACCTTTCAGACCCGACCTCGAAGCGGAGCTGCCGAATCGCCTCTAAAAAGGGGAGCGATTCGATGTCGCCGACGGTACCGCCCACTTCGACCAAGACGATTTCGGCGTTGGCGGCCTCGCCCGCCTCGTAGATACGCGCTTTGATCTCGTCGGTGACGTGCGGAATGACCTGTACGGTTTGCGACAGGTACGCGCCGCGCCGCTCTTTTTCAATCACGCTCTGATAGACCTGCCCGGTGGTGACGTTGTTCGCGCGGCCCATCGGCACATCTAAAAAGCGCTCGTAAGTCCCTAAGTCGAGGTCGGTTTCCGCGCCGTCGGAGGTCACGAAGACCTCACCGTGTTCGTAGGGGCGCATGGTACCGGCGTCTACATTGATATAAGGATCGATTTTAACAGCGGTGACGCGGTAGCCCCGAGCACGTAAAAGTGCGCCGATACTCGAGCTCGCAATCCCCTTGCCGAGTGACGAAACGACCCCGCCCGTGATGAAGATGTAGTTGATTTGCATAGACCATCCTCTCCGGGATTTCATGCTAGCACGCCCGCTGTGAAAATTGGCGCAGAGAACCGGCTGAAGACCGACAGAAAAAACTGGTCGTTCCAGGCCGGTCGTTCCAAGCCGGTCCCTATGACATTTGACCTGCGTACGGCCTTTTGCTGGGCTATACTGCCCCAACATGCTTCGGCCTTACCTCACCTTACCTACGCCTTTACCGTGAGCCGCAGCAGTGAGCAGCACCTGATGAACGGTACCAAGGCGCGGGGGTTGCAGCTTTTGGCGCTGAGCCTAGAACGCGCGGCAGTCTGTGAGGCGGGCCTCATCCTCGAGGTCAACGAAGCGTTTGCCCACTACTTGGGTTATGAGCCCGAAGAGCTGCACGGCAGGCGCTTGGAGCACTTTGTTCAGCGAGACGGTGAGCTGTTTGGGGCCGCCGACGGCGAACTTCCTTTGTACGAGGCTACCGCCGTTTTACGGGGTGGCAAGCGGCTCCCGGTAGAACTGGCCACGCGCTTCGTTCACCATGAGGGGAGGCCGCTCGAGCTGGTCGCGCTCCGCGCTGTAAGCGTACAGGGCAGCACGCAGAGCGCCTTGCGGCGTTACCAGAGCGAACTCGAACGTAAAAACCGCGAGTTGGAACGCGCCAACCGTGTTAAAAGTGAATTTCTAGCGACGATTTCACACGAGCTCCGTACGCCTTTAACTTCGGTCATCGGTTACGCGCAGCTCTTAGAAGACGACCCGGGCCTCACCGCCGAACAGCAGGAGTACCTGGCGCTGATTCAAACGTCCGGAGCGCAGCTCGTGGCGCTCGTCGAGGGGCTGATCGACCTTTCGCAGCTCGAGTCCGGCGAACTGACGCTCTACCGTGAACACGTTTCGTTCCAGACGGTGTTGACGCGTGCGCTCGGCGCATATGGGGGCGCAGCGAGCGCCAAAGGGCTGAGCGTGAGCGTCTCAGGTGAGGCGTCCGTGACGCTTTACGCCGACGCGCCCCGACTTACGCAAATTTTGAGCGCGTACCTCTCGAACGCGGTTAAATTTACACCACTCGGCGGACACCTTGGGGTTACGCTCTACGCGGACGCGGGCGAGCTTCGCTGCGAAGTCGTAGATAACGGCGTCGGTATCGCGCCGGACGATCTGCCGCACATCTTCCAACCCTTTTTTCGCGCCAGCTCTTTTGAAGGTCAGGGCGAGAGCGGCGCGGGACTCGGCCTAGCTCTCGCCAAACGCCTCTGCGAACTTCACGGCGGGCGCGTGTGGGCTGAAAGTACGCCCGGTCAGGGCAGCCTTTTCGGGTTCTCCGTGCCGCGGCACCGCGCTCCGGCGACCCGGGTGTTTAGGGAACCTGTCGGTCCGTCGTAGGTTTTGCCTGTTCGGGTTTGCTCGTCGTGATTGTAATACCGAGTTCGGTAGCAAGCAGCAGCTGATCGGAATGTACGAAGTTCTGCGAAGCAACGCGCTCAATGTGAGTTTTGCTGACCGGCACGCACATTTTGAGGTGACGCTTTGTCAATCTCTCTTGGGAATGCTACCGGAAGTAAGAAGCAGGGAGCAAAAAAGCTGATGGGTGTTGGATAACGCCTGACACGAAGGTACACACCTTTGCTGGACCGTAATCGTTACAGCCCGGTTTTTTTCTGCCACACTCTTTTTATGCAGGTACGTCATACCCTGCACGTTCCAATTCTGCCCGCACCGCTTCTAAAACCCGTGCTTTAGCGGCCTCGAGCCCTACTCTCAAGGTTGCACCCGCCGCCGCGACGTGACCCCCGCCGCCTAACGCCACGCAGATGGCCTGCGCCGACACGCCGTGCCGCGCCCGCACCGAGACTTTGACTTTAGGTTCGCTTTCGGCGGTTTCTTCGCGTAAAAAAAGTGCGACGATACTTCCGGCTGCGTAACGGATCAGCCCGACGTAATCGCTCGAGTCGTCGTCGGTCGGGCCGATCTCGTCTCGCATCGCCTGGGTGATCTCGGCGTAGGCGACCAGCCCGCCGAGCGGAAAGCTCGCGGTGCTCATTACTTTGCCGAGCATCCGGAAGTAGTCGGGGTGCCGCCACGCCAGACGGTCGTTGAGCTCGGCGTAATCGACCCCGCCTATCAGCAGGTCGGCGGCGTCGCGGAGCACCTCGGGCGTCGTATTGGTGTAACGGAAGTTGCCGGTATCGGTCAGTAAACCTGTCAAGCAAGGGGTAGCCAACTCCGGCGTCCACGTCACCGGGAGCGCGTCGATGACATCTTTGACGAGCTGCGCGGTCGCCGCACAACCGGGTTGTACACACACGAGCTTCCCGGCACGGTTGTTCGTCCCGTGATGGTCTAAGACAACGGTAAAGGCTGCGCCCGTGACCGCTGTATCTACAACCGGTACCCCTGCGAGCCGGTCGCTCACCTCAACGTCGAGAACGGCGACGAGCGCCCCTTCAGGCAGTGTTTCAAACGGCGCTGAAAGCTCGCCCGGGGCCGCCAAAAACTCCAGATAACGCGGCGGGCTGCACGGGAGCAGCGTCTTTTTGCCAAGCGTTGCAAGCGCCCTTTTGAGCGCGAGGGAACTGCCGAGCGCGTCGCCGTCCGGATCGACGTGTGTCGCGATTATGATGGGGCCGCTCCAGCCCTCGAGCGTCCGGGCAATCTCGGCGATACGGCCCGGGTAGTCGGCTTCTCCCTGATTGTTAGGGCTTGTGCTGGGATTCAGGTTGTTCGGGTTGTCCGAAGCGGTTGCGGGGCGGGTCATAACGTGACTATACCCAAAACTTTTGAGGATGCAGTGTGTAGCGCCGCGGCTTAGGAACGCCTCCGGCACCGGATAGCTGACAGTTCTTTGCCGCGCCGCGCCGTAAAATACTTTTACCCTGGTGCTCTCGCGGCGTGCCTTTTGGAACCTTTCAAAAACCGTTCGGGCAGAGCCTCACAAGGAAGGTGCCGCACACTGATGACCCGTTTTAAGCCGCTCCGGTTTCTTTTACTCCTTTCCCTGTTCGCCGCCTCGCTTCTCTTTTACGAGTTTTACCCCGTCCCACCGCGTGAAGCGACCTTTGTGCAGCAGGGTATTCCCGAATTACCCGAGGTGGCGCCGCCGACCGGAACGCTCTCAAAAACGTTTGCAAAGGCGCGTCCGGCAACGCTACAAATTGAAATCGGCTCGAGCTTGATGGCTTTTTCAAACGCGCCGCTCGGCGTCGGCACCGGCTTTTTTATCTCAAAGGACGGCCTGGTGCTGACCGCCTATCATGTGATCGACGCGGGCTCCGGTGTTCCCGGAAAGGTAACGCTCAGTGCGCGCGGCCCGGGCGGAAAACGCTACCCGCTAGAGCTCGTCGGTTTCGACGCGTACCGCGACCTTGCGCTGTTAAGGGCGGCCAACGCCAAAAACGTGCCGTACCTCGAGGTGTCGCCGCGCGACCCGGTGGTCGGCAGCAGCGTCGTGGCTATCGGCAACAGCCGTGGCGACTTTTTGCAGGGGCGAGCGGGCGAGGTGCGCCGCCTCAACGTCGCGGCGGTGCAGGCAAGTTTTGCCGACGGCACCTTCGAGCTGACCGCCGCGCTCGCCCCCGGTGATTCCGGGGGGCCGGTGCTCGACGAGGCGGGCCGCGCTGTCGGGGTCGTCAGCTACATCGCCTTTACGCCGCGCCGCACGCTCGCTACGCCGAGGTCGGGGTTGTTCCCGCTGCTCGAGCTGCGCCCCGCCGATGACGGTTACGCGGCCTACGCGGTGCCGGTCGTCGCTGACAGCGCGGTGTTAGCGGCGCTCCGGGCCGGTGAAGCGCGCGACGTCCCGGTGATCGGTTTTACCATCGGTTTGCGGGGATTAGAGAGCTACGACCCGGCGTCTTCCGGAGGGCTTGAACTCGGTCCATCGCCGGGGGTCATTGTCGGCCAGGTTGCGCCGGGTGGCCCCGCTGCCCGGGCGGGCCTACGTGACGCGGTGCAGCGGCCCGTCGCCGATTCCGACGGCACCCTGCTGCAGATATTTGCCGATGTGATCGTATCGGTTGACGGCGAACGGACGCCGACGTCTGACGCGCTCGTCGGCGTGCTGCGCCGCAAGCAGGTCGGGCAGACTGTCGCGGTTGAAATCGCGCGCGGGGACAGCGCCGTTACCCTCGACCTCGAGCTCGGCGGCAGACGCGCGGTATTTAGCCAAGCGAACTGAGTACCTCTAAACGCCCCTCGAGTCACACCCCAAGGGTGATGTCGGCTAGTATAGGCTTATGAACAGATGGGACTATCTTCAGGTCATGATGACGACCAAACCGGTTAAAGAGGGGCACAGCCGCCTTATCGTCTTGGGTAAAGGCGCGCCGCAGCAGGTCGCCCCCGGAACACGGCTGATCGACCTGCTCGGCAGCTTGGGCGCAGAGGGTTGGGAGCTTACCGGCGTCGTCGATATGAGTTCGGTCGATGAGAGCAAGAGCACCCACGACATCCACCTGACGAGTTCGTCGCTTTTTCTCAAACGCCCCACTGAAAGCTGAGACAGCCCGTCTTTTTGTACCGGTTGGCTTATACTTTCGCGCCCTGACTGCTCTATAAAATCTGTCAGCCTATAGAAAACTGCTCAAACTCGGCCGCGCTTTACCAATAAGCTCAGATGCTTCTGGGCTCGTGCGCCTCAACCTCTGCAAAACCTATTTCCGACCTTGACACTCGGGTTTGAGGCTCCTATACTTTTAGCTACAGGAACGCCTGCGAGTGCACCTGTGACAGTTACCTCGAGGGGTGGCCAAGAGCCCCGATTGTGAGACCTGATGCTGGTACACCTTCAACTTACCGGAGTCTACGATGCAAGCTGAGCGCGCCGCGTGGCAAAAACCGGCGTCAAACGGCCTTCTCCTCGTCGGCGCGCTGCTCGTCGCCGGAGTACTGGTCTGGCAGGGTGTAACGGCGCAAGGCAACCCCGACCCGAGCGCCGCTAACTTGAGCGCAACGACAGCAGTCGTCAACACCGGCATTTTGGTCTTCCGTGAAGGATTAGAGGCAATTTTGGTGCTCGCCGCGATTACCGCGAGCATGGTGCGTAAACAGCAAGATCACTGGAAACCGGTGGCGCTCGGTTCCGGTTTGTCGCTACTGGCCACGTTCGCTACCTGGTTTTTGGTCGTCGCGCTGATCTCGGTAATCCCCCTGTCTGAACTCGACATTCAGGCGGCCACCGGGCTTTTGGCTATCGTGGTGTTGCTGATCGTCATGAACTGGTTTTTTCACAAAATTTACTGGACAGGGTGGATTTCGCACCACAACCGCCGTAAGCAAGCGCTGACAAACGCCGACGTCAACTCGAGAGGCGTTTTCGGCGGGCTTTTGCTGCTCGGTTTTACCGCTGTCTACCGTGAAGGTTTCGAGGTCGTCTTATTTTTGCAAAACTTGCGGCTTAGGGCGGGTGGCGGCGCTATCTTGCAAGGGGTCGCCATCGGGCTTTTACTAACCGCCATTGTCGCTGTGTTGACGTTCGTGTTGCATCAGCATCTGCCGTACAAAAAGATGCTGGTGTTGACCGGGGTAATGTTGGGCGCAGTGCTGCTCGTGATGGTCGGTGAAAGCGTGCAGGAGTTGCAGCTCGCGCACTGGCTGCCTAAAACTGAACTAAACGTGCGTTTTCCGGCGTGGTGGGGCATGTGGTTTGCGATATTTCCGAACCTCGAGGGTCTCGTCTCGCAGTCTGCGGCGGCGCTACTCGTTACCGGGTCGTACCTCGGCGCGCAGTACCTCAAGGTGTGGCGGCCCCGGCTTAAACGCCACGCTGCGGGTCATCCGGCCTGAAGCCACTTGAGGGTACTGCCTGCCCCTAAGAAACCGACCGGTTAGAGACCCAGACTACCGCCGCTACGAGCAGCCACGCTAAGCGGCGTTTTTGCTACCGCGAGTAGGTCAATCCGGGACCACTTTGTACGGCAGATAGGGTGGCCTCGCCGGGCTCGCTCGAGTCCCGTTTTACTGTCTGGTAAAGAGCTAAACAGCTATAAAAAATCCTGCCCCAAAAGGCAGGATTTGGTGGGCGATAGTGGATTTGAACCACTGACCTCGTCGTTATCAGCGACGCGCTCTAACCAACTGAGCTAATCGCCCGCAGGCAGAAAAGCCTATCACGGCGCGCACCCGGTGGTCAAGGTGCCCCTAAGTGCGCTAAGCTGTAGCGTATGTCCGCCTGCGCCTTTTGCGTGTTCCGGCAAGATTCAGTCGCCACGAAGCGAGTATATTAAGGTTCGTGAGCGCTTCTACTGGGTTGATCCTGGCCTTTTTCGTAACCATAAATCATGGTTAGGGTCTCCCTTGTAGAAAAGGTCAGAGGTACGCTGACCCGGTTTTTGCTGAGCCTCGAGCGCGACTTTACGACCTTCCGCAAGCTTAGAAGATTTCGCTCGAAGCGTCCTTTTGAGATCGTGCCTTATCTGAGTTTCGGTACCCCCACACAGCTCTTCGTCCGGGGCCGCGTGATCGAAGACAAAGGGCTCGAGATCGCGACGCCCGACGCAACGCGCTGGCGCAACTTTTTAGATACTTATAAACGCTTTGTCAGCGATAAGGTGCCGCACGCCCGGCTGAGGGTAGTCTATCCGGGCGGTGAAGAAGAGTTGGAGGCCGACGCCCAGGGCTACTTTAAGGCGCGCCTCGAGCTGCCTGAAGCGGTTTCTGCAGGTTGGACGGAGGTCGCTTACTCGCTGCTCTCCCCGGAGCGCCGGGGCGTCGAGGCGGCGCAGGCGGTCGGGCGGGTGCTCGTCCCGGAGGCGGACGCGCAGTTCGGCGTCATCAGCGATATGGACGATACGGTCGTGCAGACCGACGTGACGCGCTGGGTACGGGTGCTGGGCGCGGTACTTTTCGGCAACGCCTACACCCGCTTGCCGTTTCGCGGAGTGGCGACCTTTTACCGGGCGCTCGAGCAGGGCACCTCGGGGGCGCGTAACCCGCTCTTTTACGTGTCGTCGAGCCCCTGGAACCTCTACGACCTGCTTTTGGAGTTTTTGACGCTCGGTCAGATTCCTCTAGGGCCGCTTAACCTACGGGCGTGGCGCGGCGGTACCGGCGAGCTGTTTCCCGGCGAACACGGCGCGTTTAAGCAGGGGGAGATTCAGCGCATCCTCGATACCTTCCCGTCGCTCCACTTTATCTTGATCGGCGACTCGGGCGAGCAAGACCCCGAAATCTACGGCGAAATCGTCCAACGTTACCCCGGGCGTATTTTGGGCGTCTATATCCGCGACGTCAGCGGCGAGGCGCGGCGGGGCGTCGTCAGGGTGCTCGGGCAACGTGTTCGGGAGCAGGGAAGTCAGCTCGTTTTGGCTAACGATACTTTAGGGGCGGCCCAGCACGCATTGTCGCAAGGTTGGATAGGGGCGGCGGCGCTGGAGGAAATGCGCGCCGAAAAGGAGCGCGACACAACCTTTTTAGACGCTGCGTTCGGTCGGCCCGACGAGGCGGCGGTCATCTCCGAAGATAAGAAAGGTTCTTAAATGTCACGTTGGCACAAACTGATCTATAGAGCAGAAACGCAGTTCGACCGGGCTTTTTCGGGCGTTGACCAGGGCGATTCGTTGCTCGTACAGAGCTATCTGGGCTACGGGGTACCGGGGCGGGCCTTCGTGCTGGGGCGGGTTTTAGAAGACAACGGCGTTACGGCGGCGACGGCAGAAGATTCGCTCTGGGACAACCTCAAAAGTACCTGGAAACGCTTTCGTAGCGGCGAGGTCGCGCACGCCGAACTAAACGTGACGTTAGCGGCGGCGCTGAACTTTAGTCAAACGCTGCGCGCCGACGACGAGGGACACATCGCGCAGTGGTTGAATATTCCCGACGTGGAACCTGACGAAGACGACCTTTTGACTTTGGGCCTCGAGCTGACCCAACCCAAACGCGTCCCGCCTGTCCGCGCCGAAGCGTCGATCCTTATTCCCCCCTCTAACGCACAGTTCGGCGTCATCAGCGACGTTGACGATACCGTGCTCCAAACCGGCGCGACGAGCCTCCGCAGCTTGGCCAAACAGGTGCTTTTCGGTAACGCCTATACCCGGCTGCCGTTCGAGGGGGTAGCGGCCTTTTACGAAGCTCTAGGTCGCGGAAATAAAGGGGCGCGCAACCCGCTCTTTTATGTATCGTCCTCCCCCTGGAACCTCTACGACGTGCTCACCGAGTTTATGGCGCTCAACCGGATTCCACTCGGGCCGATCTTGCTCCGCGACTGGGGCCTCAGCGCGACCGAACTTTTACCGACCTCGCACGGTGAACACAAACAAAAGGCGATTCGGCAGATTTTAGAGACGTATCCGCAGTTGCCCTTTATCCTCATCGGTGATTCGGGACAAGAAGACCCGGAAATCTATCATGAGGTCGTTCACAATTTTCCGGGGCGCATTTTAGGCATCTATATCCGCGACGTCGCGGACGCCGAGCGGCGTGAAAGCGTGCAGAAGCTCGCCCGTGAACTTGCCGAGGACGGCAGCACCCTGATGCTGACCGAAGACACCGCCGCCGCTGCTGAACACGCTGCCGCGCAGGGCTGGACGACCGCCGACGCCGCCTCTGAAGTCGCTGAGCACCGCGCTGAAGCTGCTGCGGCCAGGGAAGCCCAAAAACCTGCCTAAACCGTGCTGAACGTATGAAAAATCCAAGCGTCTCGAGTGTATTCCTGCTCTTTACTTCCAGCTCTTTACGTCTTTCTTCAGCTCACCAATAAACCCAAACCTGCCTGACGAAAGACCGGAGGCCGGGCCGGTATAGTAAACATATGGTTGAAACGCTCTATCTAGCCAAACCTCGAGGCTTTTGCGCTGGCGTGGTGATGGCGATTCAGGCGGTCGAAGAGGCGGCAGAAGACCTCGGCGTGCAGGGTGAAGGGTTGGCGGTCTATCACGCCATCGTTCATAACAACACCGTAGTTGGGCGTTTGGAAGCGCAACACAAGGTTCACTTCGTCGAAAAACTAAGCGAGCTGGAACCGCTCAAAGAAAAAGCCGCAACTGCCGGGGAACCGCTCGCCAAAACGGTCGTTTTTTCTGCGCACGGCGTTAGCCCGAGTGTTCGGCAGGGGGCGCGGGACTTGGGCTTGGCGACCATCGACGCGACCTGCCCGCTCGTCACCAAAGTTCACTCCGAAGCCAAAAAGTACGCCCGCGAGGGGTTTCATATTTTACTCATTGGAGACTCGAGCCGTCATCAAGAGGTCATCGGTACAAAGGGTGAAGCGCCGGACGTCACCACAGTCGTAAGCGCCGTCGGCAACCGCAAACACGATCCCGAACTGACTGATCCGGAAACCGTTACCGTTCCCGACCCCGAAAAGGTCGTGGTGCTGACCCAGACGACACTTTCTGTCGATGACGTCGCTAAAACCATTGCCATCTTAAAAACCCGCTTCCCAGCGCTCGTCATCCCTCCGTCCGACGATCTCTGCTACGCGACCAAAAACCGGCAGGACGCGGTGCGTCAAATTGCGCCTCACGTCGAGATGTTTTTGGTCGTGACCAGCGACTATTCGTCGAACGGGATGCGCCTTTTGGAACTCGCTCAAGACCTGACCGGTAACGCCAAACGCATCGAGAGCACCGCCGACGTTCGCCCCGAGTGGTTTAGCGTCGTCCGTTCAGTCGGTATAACTTCAGCGGCCTCGACCCCGGACGATCTGGTGCAGGAGATTGTGGCGTACTTCAAAGCACAAAATAGTACGCTCGAGGTTGTCGAAGAGGGCGAGTGGGAAAACATCACCTTTCGGAAACCGAAACGTGTTCCGGCGGCGGTAGGCTAGAGAATGCACTACCTGCTTTTTTACGACCTGACTCCAGATTATTTGGAGCGCCGAGCGGCGTTTCGCGCCGAGCACGTCCGTCTGGCTTGGGACGCACAGCGTAAAGGCGAACTGATCCTTGCGGGGGCCCTCAGTAACCCCACAGACGAGGCTGTTCTCCTCTTTCAAAGCGAGACGTCAGAAGCCGCCGAGCGGTTTGCCGAGGCCGACCCGTACTCCGCGCAGGGCTCGTGACGGCGTGGCGCGTCAGACCGTGGACGACGGTCGTCGGTAACGACGCTACGACGCCGACGGGGGAGTAGTTGAGCAGCAGTTACTGCCCTGGAGTTTCGCTGGGATAGCTGAGACCCCACTGCGCGCGGCAGGTGTCGAGCGTTTTCATAATGCTGAGCGTTTCAGCTAGCGGCATGAGGGGACTCTCGAGCTTCCCTTCTCCTAGACAACGCATCACCTCGGCGGCTTCGTAGGCGTAACCGTTGTGCGGGAGCGGCGACTCGAGGGTTTCCTCGCCCTCTAAGTCCGTTACGACCAGCTTTTCAGGTTGCCACCACGGGGCGCAGACTCGGATACTTCCTCCGGTGCCCATGATGACCGCCTCTTGTGGTGTAGGCGCGCGGATGGCGGAACTGAGCAGCGCGAGCGCGCCGCCCCGATGTTTTAAGACGATAGCGTTTTGTTCGTCAACTCCGGTTGCGCCCAAGTGAGCGTAGCTCGAGACCGCCGTCGGCGTTCCTAAAAGATACGACGCCAAAGATACCGGATAGACCCCTACATCGAGAAGTGCGCCGCCGCCCAAACTCGGGTCGAACAGGCGGCTCTCCGTGACCGGGCTGGAGAAGCCGAAATCAGCTTGTAAAAGCTTGGGTTCACCGATACGCCCGCCATGAACGAGGTCGCGCAGTGTACTAAAGAGCGGAAAAAACCGCGTCCACATCGCCTCCATCAAAAAGAGCTTTTTCGCTCCGGCGGCGCGGATCACGCGCTGCGCCTCGGCTGCATTAAGCGCAAAAGGTTTTTCGCAGAGCACCGCTTTACCTGCCTCGAGACAAAGCAAACTGTTTTCAGCGTGCAGCGTGTGCGGCGTGGCGACGTAAACGACCTCTACGTCGGGGTCTCGTGCGAGCGCCTCGTAGCTACCGTGGGCTCGAGCGGCTCCAAAATTCTCGGCAAATGTCTGCGCGGTTTCCAAATTCCGTGAACCGACCCCAACGAGTTGCGCGTCGGGGAGTTCGGCGAGCCCTTTAGCGAACTGCCGCGCGATGTTACCCGTACCTAAAATACCCCAACGAACTGTAGCCATGACCCACTCCTCTCGCTACTTTAACAGGGCTCGAGGGCAGCTCGAGGTACCCATACAGAGCTACTGCGCCTTCCACGCTGATACCTGAACTCGGCGTCGAGATAAAACCACCCGAAAGCGCACATCGAGTGACCGGGAACGTAGGTTAGAAGGTGCGGTTTTGCTGACCTTACGGAGAGTTTCTAACTCATATTGGGCGTTTCTCGAGTGAAAAAGAGAACATTTTCAGTCGTTTTCGAAGCATTATGAGAGAGAGTTCAGAAGACAAAGAGTTAGAGTTTTCTCTCGCCCATGAAGTTTTATTGATTCCTCTATCATCTAACTCTAATAATCACTTAATAATTTTAATAATGCTATGAGATACCTTTAACTCCGTTAGAGCGGATGGCCTCCCCTCAAACACTTTATAAAAATCGGTTAAAAGTCAGGAGATGTACGTGCAGCCGTCAGGGTTGCATCACGAATGCACGTGTGCACGTTACGTGTTTCCTCTAGTCTCTGGTGCGGTGTCGTTATAGCAACGCTACCAGCAGAAAGGATCAACATTGAAAACCACCGTAAACGCTAAGGGCACGAAAAGCCTACTCGCCCGAGGCTCGTCCATCTTTCTTTTAGGCACACTCTTATTTTTGGGCGCTTGCAGCAGCGGCCTCGCACCTCAACTACCCGAAGCAGACTTAAGCGTTCAAAGTAGTTCGTGTCTGAGCGGGAGCGGCAAGCTTATCAAACTGAGCGGAACTTATAACAAAACTGTCGTTATAAAAAAGCAAAATGGTGTACGTGTTGATGCGCGAAGCGCAAGGATAAATGCATCGCCCGCGCTTATCGCGAACTACAACAGCGGTTTCTTCTGCCTTTCTGGGGGCGTTTATGATGTTGGCCTCAGCCTCAGCGCTTCATGGAGCACATATCATTCACATACTGCTATCGCCCTCTTCAATACTCCTAGAGCGACCGTCGAAGGCGTTGCGGTCCTCAACACGGGTGACGGCATCTCGGTCAAGCAAAATAATCCTGGCTGGGTGTTCCGTGATTCCTACGTCAAACATGCAGGAGATGACGGTATCGAGAACGACCGGGGTAGCGGTGGTCGCGTTTCTAACGTCCTTATTGACAGTGCGTTCATGGGGGTTTCGTGTCGCAAAGAGGGAAGTAATCCGCTCAAACGTAATTCCTTCACGATTGAAAATAGCTTGATCGCTATGGACGCAAAACGCAGCGCTTATGCATTCAAGTGGACTACGGGGACTAAAGAACCGGGTTGCGTGCTCACGCTTAAAAACAACGTCTTTTTGCTCCCCAAAAATGCTGGTTACATGGATATCGGCGATCACCCACAGGTCTACAGCCGACCACTGAACGAAAGTGCTTGCAGCGGCAACAAAAATACAATCGTTTACACGGGTGGCGACAAGAGTTACCTCGAGCAGCTTAAAAAAGCCAGCCCCGCGTGCTACAACGTCACCACCGACAAAAGCGTTTGGACTAGAGCTCGAGACGCCTGGTTCAGCCGCCACTCCGAGTTTTCCAAGTACCGCTAAACTCGAGCCCGAATACCCAGGACACGGTTCTCGAAACCGTGTCCTTTTCTTATGCACGGTCTTTGCTCGTCTTTCAGGTACTATCCAGCTAACCCCTTTTACGAAGCAATGATAGTTCAGCGCCTAGTCGCCAAACCGCCGTTTCGGTAGATTTTCTTTATGAACTTAGCTTTTAACGGACGACTCGCCGTTGTTACCGGCGCAGATTCGGGGATCGGCCTTCACACCGCGATGACGCTCGCTTCAGAAGGTGCGAAGGTGCTCTTGAGCGATATCGAAAAAGAACCTTTGGAAAAAGCTAGAGCACAGGTTGCCGAACACGCACCTGACGCTGAAATCTACGCGGTTCCTGCTGACCTTACAAATTTGGACGATATCAGCAAGCTGCTTCAAACTGCCGATGAGCGCGGCGGCGCGGCGGTACTCGCCCACATTGCCGGGGTACGCGGCGCAGCGGGCGACTTTTTAGAGCTTACCGATGAGGGTTGGCTCGAGACCCTCAACACCGACCTCATGGGCGCGGTGCGCCTCTGCCGTGCGTTTATTCCTGGGATGCGTGAACGTTCCTACGGGCGCATTGTCCTTATCGCCTCTGAAAATGCGATTCAGCCCTACGCTGAGGAAACGCCCTATAACGCGGCCAAAGCAGGTATCATCAACCTGACCAAAGGACTCTCCAAAGCCTATGGGCCGGACGGGGTGCACGTCAACGTGGTGTCGCCCGCCTACGTCGAAACGCCGATGACCGACGCGATGATGGAAGAGCGGGCGAAAAAGATGGACTCGAGCGTTGACGAAGCGGTCGAAAGCTTTTTGGCCGAAGAGCGCCCGGGTATCACCCTCAAGCGGCGGGGCAAACCGCAAGAGGTCGCTAACGTCATCGCGTTCTTGTGCTCCGACCTGGCGATGTACGTTGACGGCTCGAACTACCGGGTAGACGGCGGCGCAGTGCAGACCGCGTTCGGCTAGGCCGGTTTTATTCACATGAGTGAAAAAGCGTGGCTCGACGTCACCTATCCTATCAGCCCCGAGATGGCCGTCTGGCCGGGGCAGCCGCAGACTGAACGTCACCGCGTCAGCAGTATAGACGAGGGAAAAGACTCGAACGTCAGCGTTCTAACGATGAGCACGCATACAGGTACGCATATGGACGCGCCGCTGCACTTTTATAAAGACGGAACTGATATTACCGCAGCGCCATTTGAGGCGATGCTCGGTTCGGTCAGGGTCGCTGAAGTGCCGGGCAGCGTGGTCTCGGGCGCTGAAATTAAAAGTTACGAAGAAAGAACTCGAGCACTGGCAGCGGGTGAGCGTATCTTTTTTAAGACGGCGAACTCACAAAAAGACTGGCTTACCGAACCTTTCAACGAAGCTTACGTCGCCGTTGACGCCGAGGCTGCGCAGTACCTAGTAGAGCGAAAAATCGCGGTCGTCGGCGTAGATTATCTTTCCGTCGCACCTTTCACCGATACCTTTCAAACGCACCGTACGCTACTGGGTGCAGGCGTCTGGGTTATCGAAGGTCTCGATTTGCGACATGTTCAGGAAGGGTACTTTGAAATGATTGCCTTACCGCTCAAGATCGTCGGCAGCGACGCCTCGCCGCTGCGGGTACTGTTGCGTACCCTTTGAGTCAAAGACCTAAATTAAAAGAGCTGCCTCATTACAGGCAGCTCTTTTAATTTACGGTACTTTACTTACGGCGTTTGTTCCCGACGTGAATCGCTAGACCGTGCGCCGCTTCAGCTGCTTCCATAAAGCTCTCGGCAATCGTCGGGTGGGCGTGCTGCGTCAGCGAGATGTCTTCTAGCGTCGCGCCCATTTCGATGGCGAGCGCCGCTTCGGAGACCATATCGCCCGCACTCGGTCCGACCATATGAAAGCCCAAGAGCAGGTCGGTCTCTTCGTCGCCGATAACCTTGACGATACCTTCGCTTACACCGAGCGTCATCGCGCGACCCGACGCGGCGAGCGGAAAGGTTCCGACCCTCACCTTGTGACCGGCGTCCCTGGCTTCTTGCTCGGTCATCCCGACCGACGCAAGTTCGGGGCTCGTGTAAACGACGGCCGGGACGATGGTGTCGTAGGCGGCAGGTTGTCCGGCGGCATGTTCGGCGGCGACCAAGCCCTCTTTCATCGCTTTGTGCGCCAGAAGCGGCGGTTTACTCACGTCACCGATAGCGTAGATGTTGGGAATGTTCGTCTGCATCTGTGCGTTCGTCGGAATGAAACCGCGCTCGAGCTTTACCCCGACCTCTTCCAAACCGAGCCCGGTACCGCGTGGTTTGCGCCCGACGGCGACCAAAATCTTATCGACGACGAGCGTTTCTTGTTTGCCGTCACGTTCTAGTGTGACCTCGAGCCCGTTTTTCGTCTTTTTCTGACTGAGCGCTTTAGTGCCGGTCAGGATTTTGACGCCCCGTTTATCGAACGACTTGCGCAACTCTTTAGCCGCGTCACGGTCGGCGGTCGGGACGATTTCGTCCATCAGCTCGACGACTGTGACCTCCGCGCCAAGTGCGTGGTAGATATCGGAAAACTCCAAACCGATGGCGCTGCCCCCGATGGCTAAAAACCGCTTCGGCACTTCGGAGACTAAGAGCGCGCCCGTCGAGTTGACGATGGTATCGCCGTTCGTTTCAAAGCCGGGGATCTCGATGGATTCCGAGCCGGTCGCGACGATAATTTTTTCGGCTGAGAAGGTTTTGTCGCCAACCTGGACGGTGTTTTTATCTTTCAAAACAGCGTGACCTTCTATGAGATCAACCTTATTGCTTTTGAGGAGACTACGCACGCCGCCGGTCAGTTTGTTGACGACGCTCGTTTTCCACCTATCTACTTGCTTCAGGTCGATTTTGGGTTTGCCAAAGTCGATCCCGTAATCTTTGGCGTGCTGCGCTTCACGTAAGTCTTCAGCGACGTGCAAGAGCGCTTTGGTCGGGATACAGCCGACGTTCAGGCACACACCGCCGACATAGGTCTCTTCGATACACGCCGTTTTTTGACCGAGTTGCGCGGCGCGGATGGCGGCGTGATAGCCCCCCGGCCCCGACCCGATGATCAGCACTTGATAGTCCATCTCTCCTCCTCAGCACCTCTGCGAGGTGCGTTTGGCTTTAGTCTACCCCGTGCCTGAGCGTCCAAACGTCTGGGCACGCTTGTCTAGCTGCCCGGTTTTAAGCAGCGCGTCGCGGGTTGCCAAAGTAAGCGTATCTGCCTGCTAAACTAAACGTGTGACTCAAAGTGAAAAGAACGTCGTTGTAATCGGTGCGGGGTTGGCCGGATTGACGGCGGCGCGAACGCTCCGGCTCGCTGGGGCGTCCGTGCGGGTGCTCGAGGCTCAACCTCACCTCGGGGGCCGGGTCCATTCTGTGATACAAGACGACTTCACCCTCGACGCCGGATTTCAGGTTTTGTTTACCGCCTACCCCGCTGTGCAGCGTAATCTCGACCTCAAACGTTTAGACCTCGTACCGCTGCTTCCGGCTGCCGTCATCTGCCAGGGACGTTCACGCGAAACTATTGGGCGCGATCCCGGCAGCCTCCGGGGAACGCTCCTAGCAGGGAGCTTGAGCTGGCCCGACCGGGCTCGAGTCTTGGCGCTTGCTGCAACGCTTAAAAGTGCTCCGGTAGCACATTTGCTGCTGGGGGATGACGAACCGACGCACGACTTTTTAAGGCGTTATGGGTTCTCAAACGGAGCTATCCAACGGTTTTTTTCGCCCTTTTTCGGTGGTATCTTTCTAAACCGTGACCTGAGCGTGAGTGCGCGGCTCTTTCGCTACTATTTTCGGATGCTGTTAGACGGTCAGATTGCGCTGCCCCGGGGCGGTATAGGCCGCGTCACACAGCAACTAGCCGAAGGCTTAGAGGTCAGCCTCGAGACGCGCGTGACGCACCTCGAGCCGCGCGCTGCCGGTGTGATCGTGCACACAGAAGGGGAAACGCTCGAGGCGACGCACGTCATCGTCGCCACCGACCCGCCGGAACTCAAACGCTTGACGGGGGCAAACGTCCCGACCGGGGGCGTCGGCAGTACTTATCTTTACTACACCTCGAGCGTCCGTCTCGACGCCGAACCGCGCCTGCTCCTAAACGCTGAAGAAGGCCACCTCAACAACGCGCTCTGGCTCAGCAACGTCAATCCGCTTTTAGCTCCTGTCGGGCAGCAGCTGCTCTCGGTTACGGCGCTCGGCGCGGAAGGTCTGGATGACGGCGAGCTTGACAGAAGGGTAAAACGTGAGCTTAGTGGCTGGTACGGAGACGCCGCAGCACACCTGCAGCTTTTGAAGCTAGTCCGTATCCCCTTCGCGCAGTTTGCCCAACCCGCAGGGTTTAGCGCGGCGTTGCCGGACAACGAAACGCCGCTGCCGAACGTCTTGATCGCTTCTGAGGCGACCAGTATGAGTTCGGTTCAGGGGGCGATGGAGAGTGGCGAGCAGGCGGCGGCGCTCGTTTTAGGACGTGGAGTCCGGGCTCGGGGTGCCTAAACTAGGACCTGGCCCGGCGGTTTTGACGTTCGAGATACCTGACCGCAAAAGAGCAGAGGGGGACGACCTCGAGCCCGTTTGCAGCAGCGTACGTAAGCGCCTCTTCCGTCAGTTTGCCTGCAATTCCCTGCCCTTCAAACGCAGGCGGAACATACGTATGGGTAAGGGTCAGCGTACCGGGTTTGAGGACGTAGCTGAGTTCAGCCAGCGCGCCGCCCTTCAGGGCGATTTCAAAACGGCTTTGAGCAGTGTTATGGATAACGTTCATTCGTCAAGCATAGGCGCGTCTAACGTTCAGCGACGTTTTTCAGAGATTGACCCGCCAGAAACCGCCTGAGGTTGTCAGCAATTAAGGCTTCTGCCCCCTGCGGCCTGCCCCCGGCAGCGTGGGGTGAAACGATAAGGTTCGGTGCGTCCCAGAGGGGCGAGGTTGCAGGCAGCGGTTCGGTTTCAAAGACGTCGAGCGCTGCGCCGCCAAGTTTATCGGCGTAGAGCGCCCGGACGAGCGCGGCTTCATCCACCGAGGTGCCGCGTCCGACGTTAACGACCCACGCGTGTGGCGGTAAAAGGGCTAGACGTTCGCTCGAGAGGGCGTGCCGCGTCGCTTCAGAACCGGGCAAAATCATCACCAGCGCGTCGGTCTGCGGGAGCAGCTGCGGCAACGTGTCCTCAGCGAAGACCTCGGTCCCGTCTCTAACCCCGGCGCTCCGGGCAACGCCACGAACGTGTGCGCCTAAAAGTTTGAGGTGCGGCGTGAGCGCTTTGGCGATGTTGCCGTAGCCCCAGAGCAGCACACGGGCGTCTCTCAGGGTTCGAAAACTATCTTTAGGCCGGTCGGGTTGAGGGCCACCTAAATGTCCGGGCCAGCGGCGCTCTGTCTGCAGATCGCGCGTCTCGTAAAACCGCCGTGCGGCGTTAAGTAGGAGCCCCAGCGTATGTTCGGCAACCGTCCGGTCATGCAGCCCGCTGCCGCTCGTCACCGTAACGCTTTCCGAAAAACCGGCAGCTAGAACGTCATTGGGTCCGGCTGCCAGCGACTGAATCAAGCGGAGGTCGGTGAGCTTTTCGGCTGCGTCCTTCAACATTGCTGCGCTGTTGGCCCAAGTGACTAGAACCTCGGCGTCACAATGCTCTGAGGGAAGCGCTTTGTCAACGTCGTAAGGGGAGAGGGTAGCGCCGAAGCCCTCGAGTAATCCCGTATCCAGCGCTAAAGAGGTTGGGTAAAGCAGTTTCATACGGCAACTATAGCAGCAGGCCAAAAAAGACCGAGCCGTGAGTAAGGTCACGGCTCGGTATCACTAACTTTTTGACGTTTACAAAACTTGCATTACGTAGTCGTCGGTGGCGGCCTCGAGCCCTTGTGGGTCAGCGTAGTAGACGCCGCGCGTCCCGGACAAGGCACCTTCGTGGCGCAGTTCGCCCAAGATGCGGGTGATGGTAACGCGTGACGAACCGGTCAGCGAGGCGAGGTCTTCGTGCGTCAGGGCGAGCGGCAACTTGACGCCTTCGCCGATGTCGGACACCTGGCCGAAACGCTCGACGAGGCGCAAAAATGCTTTGGTAACGCGCGCGCCGACCGGAAGTTCGGCGTCGTCGATACCCTGGCGGGCGTGCCGGAGTTGACGGGCTAGGCTCTTTAAGATGTGGTCGCGGAGGTTCCGGTCGTTCATCGCCTGGGCCGGGTCGAGCGGGATGAGCTGCGCGTCATGAACGGCGACGACCGTTTCGGCGTGCTGACCGCCGTCGAGCGCGGCCGTACCGAGTACGTCACCAGGGCCGTAGAGGTCAGCGATACGCTCTTTGCCCATCGAGGTAGGTACAACGGCTTTAAGGACGCCGCTGCTAACGAGGTAAAGCGAAGAGGCGTCGCGACCTTCTTCGTACAAAACGTCGTCGGGCTCGAGAATGCGCGTCGGCAGGGCGAGCGTTGAAGGAACAAGGGGATGGGTGGTGCTAAAAATCTGGGTCATCTAAAACCTCTTTTTGTCTAAAGGGTGAAGTGTCGCGGGTAGATGTGGAGGTCGAACTAGGGTCACATCATCAGTGAAGTCATTGTACCTCATTTTTTAAGGTTAGTCAAGTATACTCAAGGTGATAAAATGTTCGTCCTGGACGGTAGAAACGACTCTGTAGGGGAAGCCTAAATTTCAACGACCTCTACCCTTTTGACATAGTAAAGCGTATTGTCGTGAGATATGTCAGACTACGCTGAGCGACAAGCTAAAATGCGTGAGATAAAAGGGCTCGAGGCGGTCGTGCTCGTACCGGGTGCGAACCTCCGTTATTTTACCGGCCTGAACTTCGGGCTCTCCGAGCGGCCTATCCTGGCGTTTGTCGGCGCGTTTAAGGGCGGCAACGGGTTGGCGCTGGTGCTACCGGAACTCGAGGTTTCGCAGTTGACGGCGCACACCGAGTTGACGCCCCGGATCTTTTCCTGGAGCGATGAAGCGGGCTACACGGGCGCGTTCCGAGCAGCCCTCGAAGAGCTGGATTTGTGCGATCGGGTACTTGGGATCGACGCGCTGACGATGCGAGCCGGGGAATACCTGGCGCTTTTGGCGGAAGCTCCGGAATTACAGGTGCGCCGCGCCGAAGCCGAGCTGATCAAAATTCGCGCCCGCAAAGAACCCGGCGAACTCGCAGCGATTCGTGAGGCTGTGGCGCTAAGTGAGCGGGCCTTGACGCGGCTTTTACCTGAGCTAAAGGTCGGGCAGAGCGAACGGCAGATCGCGGCGCAGCTGACTGAGCTGTTGGGGGCCGAGGGCAGCGAAGGCCACGCGTTCTCGCCGCTCGTACAGTCCGGCCCAAACAGCGCCCTACCTCACGGCAACCCGTCGGCGCGCCCGCTAGCGGCCGGTGAACCGTTGCTGATCGACTACGGCGGTCGTTCACAAGGCTACCCTGCCGATATCACCCGGACGCTCTTTTTGGGCGAATCGACACCTGAACTCGCTCACGTTTTTGAAATTGTGTCGGAGGCGAACCGGGCGGCAACCCTAGAGGTGGGGCCGGGGGTCCCGATGCAGGAGATCGACCGAGCGGCGCGGCGCGTGATCGAAGCAGCGGGTTACGGCGAAAGGTTTGTCCACCGCACCGGGCACGGTCTGGGCTTGGAGGTTCACGAGAGTGTCCCGCAACTCGCTGAAGGTACCCAGACATCTTTAGAACCCGGGATGGTCATGACCATCGAACCGGGCATCTATCTGCCGGGCGTCGGTGGGGTACGGCTCGAGGACGTGGTCGTCGTAACCGAAACCGGCGCAGAGGTCTTGACGAAACTGCCGCACAAGCTCTCTGCAGGTGAGTAAGGGTTCTCAGGTTGCAGACCGGTTATCAAGTGTTTGTGCCGTCTTGGGAGTAAACAAGAAGTAAGAAGCAGGAAGCAAGAAGTCAAAAGCCAGAGCCTGCGGTAAACGTGCCTAGGCGCTCGGAACATTTTGTGGTCAGCGTCCCGGTAGCTGGGTCAGCGTGATTCAGCTTCTCAGACGACGTTTATAGGGTCCACAAACCACGTTTCTCAGCAGTATTCGAGGATTTGTGGCTCGGTTCAGGTCAGTTTCCGGCCGCGGTCAGCGCGTTTAGAGCCGCGGTCAGCGCCGTTTGAGGATCGTTATCAACCTTGACCATCGTAAAACTCAGGTCCGTGCTGCTACCGTCGTCGGCGTACCACGCGCCCCCACCGCGAAAGGTCGGTGCACCGTCTTCGTTCTCGATACGGTCGTCATCGTCGTAGGCGACGAGCTTATCAAAACCGGTTTTGCCGTCGATGAAAACGATGTCGTAAGCTTCACCGTCGCCGAAGTCGAGCACGTCGATGCGTCCTACCCCGGTCGGCGCGCCGCACGCCTCTAGCCCGTCCCGGCAGTAGGTCCACGCGCCCTTACCCCCCCGGAGGAAAAACTCCTCGAGCCCGGAGTCGGCCCTCGAGGACGTTTTGGAAATGCTCAGGTAACCCGTAAACGTCTCGTTGTCCCTCGAGCTTGCCGCCCACGCCCACTCGCCGTAAAACGGTACGTCGGGCGTGTTGGCGTCGCCCCCGCTGACTTCGACCGTGACTTGCTCACGCGTCTTACCCCCCTTGCGGTCGCCTACTGTAACCGTCGCGTGATAGGTTCCAGCCTTTTGGTAGGTGTGCCGCGCCGGGTTTTCGCTCGAAATCACGCCGTCGCCAAAGTCCCACAGATAGATAAGCGTGTCAGCGTCGGCGTCGCTGGCCGAGGCGCTGAATTCGACTTGTAAGGGGGTCGTTCCCGAAGGGGGGTCGGCCACAGCTGTGACCTCTTCGGGCGGACTATTTTCCGGTGGCGGCGCGGCGGACGCGACAACGCTGATTTTCATCTCCGCCGAGGTTTCGGCGAGGCCGTCGCTGACGGTCACCAAAGCGGTGTAGCTGCCGGGTTCGGTGTAGGTGAGGGTACGGCTCGAGTTTCCTTCAGCTTTTTCGCCGTTGCCGAAATTCCAGCTGTAGGAGAGCGGTTCGCCCTCGGGGTCGCTGGCGTCGGCCTTAAAAGAAACCGTAAGTGGCGCACTACCCTCGGTTTCGCTGGCGCTGAGCGAGACCTCGGGCGCTTTGTTTTTAGGAGCGGTGGGCGGAACGGGAGGCGGTGCGGTCGGCGGTACCTGAGGGTCTGGGTTGGTAACGGCTATGCGGCGCTCGGCCTGCGTGACGCCGCCGCGCCCGTCGGCGACCGTAACAGCGGCGGTGTAGGCTCCGGCTTCGGTAAAGGTGTGGGTCTGCACCGGGTCGCCCGAGGTGGTTTGACCGTCGCCGAAATTCCAGGTGTACGAGAGCGCGTCGCCGTTCGGGTCGGTTGCTACGGCGCTGAAGTTGATCTCGAGCGGCGCTTTACCTGCCGTTCTGGACGCTTTTAAGGTCACGGTCGGCGCTCCGTTTTCGGGGGCGACCGGCGGTGGCGCTGGCGGCGCGGAGACGTTGACGTTGACGCTCGCCGTAGCCGTCTGCGCGTCTTTGCTGGCCCTAACAGAAACTAAATAAGTTCCGGCTTGCTTAAAGACATAAGCGCGGCTGGGGCTACCCTGCGCTGTGTCGCCTGTGCCGAAGTCCCAGGTGTACCCGACTTCGTTGCCGCCACCGGGAACGCTGGCCGTAAAGTTGACCGCTAAAGGGGCCACGCCGCCGCCCTTATCCGCATTTAAGACGACCGACAAGTCGTCTTGAACGCCTTGATCGCCGCCCCCGCACGCACTAAGCAGCAGAAGCAGACTGAGTAAAGAGTTTCTCATGGGTTTCACAGAAGTTTTTTCATTGGGGGTTCCCCTAAAAGACCAGACGAGCCGAATTAGCTAAAAAGCTTTGTGGGTAAACAAAACTATCCTTAGTTTAAGTTTGTCTTATTTTGCTGAGAACTGTCTGTGAACGCTGCCTCGCTTTAGTCCTTCGCCGAGCTAAATTGGTTTTGGACTAAGCTTACGCTGCACCGAAACGGCGTTCTAAAACCGCCGACGGGCGTGTTACCCTAAAGAATGCCTGCACGCACCACCTCCGTTACCGTTATCGATCACCCCCTCGTACAGCACAAATTGTCGCTGCTACGCGACCGCACTACCGACGTTCGCGATTTCCGGGAGCTGTGCCAAGAACTCAGTATGCTGATGGCGTTTGAAGCCATGCGTGACCTGACCGTTGAGCCCGTCACCATCGAAACGCCCGTTGCGGAGGCAAAAACGCAGCGTCTAAGTGGTAAAAAGCTGGCGCTGGTAGCTATTTTACGTGCCGGTTTGGTGATGGTTGACGGAATTTTAGAACTTATTCCAACAGCGCGCGTCGGGCATATCGGGCTCTACCGCGACCCGCAGACGCTCGAGCCGATCGAGTACTACAACAAACTTCCTTCCGACATCGCCGAGCGCGACGTTTTTTTGCTCGATCCGATGCTGGCAACCGGTGGGAGCGCCGCCGCTGCTATCACGATTCTTAAAGGTTTAGGAGCGGCGCGCATCCGGCTGCTCTGCATTTTGGGTGCACCCGAAGGTATCGCTGCGGTTCACGGTGCACACCCGGACGTTGAGATTATCCTGGCTGCGCAAGACGAACGCTTGAACGACCACGGGTATATCGTACCGGGTCTCGGTGACGCAGGCGACCGTATCTACGGGACGCGCTGAGGTATGACTCGGTGGAATCCGAATTGATGAGGCGTATCCCTACTTTACACACGCCGCTCATCGAGTAGACTAGAGCGGTGCGTGACCAACTGCTCGTTTATCTGCCGCTCGTTTTGTTGACCTTTCTGGCGGCGCTCGTTCTAGTCGCCGCTTTAACGCCGCGTGTCGAGCGTTTTGCAAGGCGTATCGGCGCACTGCAGCAGGGCGGCGGACGACGTATTCACGAGGGGGCAATACCCAACATCGGCGGTATCGCGATCTTTGGCGGTTTTATGGGCGCGCTGCTCGTAGGCGGGCTCCTCCGTCCCGATCTGCTGGCGGCGTACCGTGAGGAACTCTTGGCCATTATGCTCGGCGGCGCGCTGATGACGCTTGTCGGGTTGTTCGACGACCTTTGGGAAGTTCCGGCCCTGACGCGGCTCGCGTGTCAGTTCGTGGCTGCCGGTATCGTCGTCGTGAACGGCGTTCGGGTAGACTTTATCACCAACTACTTCGGGTCGTCGCCGTATCAGTTTTTCGGGCCGGTCCTCGCGGCTGGACTCACTATCTTTTGGATCGTCGGGTTTACCAATGCCTTTAATTTTATCGACGGCCTCGACGGGTTGTCGTCGGGGCTCGCGGCGATCTCGAGCCTGGCTCTTTTAGCCGTCGCCGTGCAGCTTCCCGACCGGGGCGCGGCGGTGCTCCTGCTCGCCGCTCTAGCCGGTTCCGCGCTCGGGTTTTTGCGGCACAACTATAATCCTGCAAAGGTCATCATGGGCGATTCGGGGGCGTATCTACTCGGCTATGTGCTGGCGGCAGTCAGCGTGTTGGGTGCGCTTAAAGTCACGGCGGCGGTGACGGTCGCCGCGCCCATTTTGATCCTGGCAGTACCGGTTGTGAACCTGACGCAGGTGACGCTCCGCCGTCTGTCGCGCCGCGCGAACCCGGCGGCGGCGGCGAACGACCACCTGCACGACCTTATCCGGTTGCGGAGCGGATCGAAACCGCTGACGGTCCTCGTCTTGTGGGGAGCGGCGCTCGTTTTCGGCGCGTGCGGCATGACCTTGTCGCAGACGCCCCCCAAACTTATCTACCTGACGGTGGCGGCGACGGTGGTGCTCGTCGGCGGCGTGAGCTTTTTACGCGTCCGCGAGTTAGCTCGTCAAACCCCTCACGGCGCGTGACCAAAAGCTCACAACCATGACGCTCGCCCGAGTCTGCGTCGCTTTCGGTACCCGCCCAGAAGCGACCAAGATGGCCCCGGTCGTCTACGCGCTCCGCGAGCAGCGGGGGCTCGAGCCCCTACTCCTCGTCACCGGGCAACACCGCGAACAGCTCCGAAGCGTACTGGACTTGTTCAAGCTCACCCCGGACGCCGACCTAGACGTGATGCGGCTGCAGCAGACGCTCCCCGAACTCTTAGCCCGTACCGTCCCGCTCGCCGCCGATGCGCTTAAAAACCTTCGCGCCGACTACGTTTTAGTGCACGGCGACACCCTATCGACCTTTGCCGCAGCGCTCGCTGCCTATTTTGAAGGGATACCCGTCGCGCACGTCGAGGCGGGCCTCCGTTCACACGACCTGAAAGAGCCGTTTCCCGAAGAGGCCAATCGCCGCCTGACGGACGTACTGACCGACCTCGAGCTGCCCCCGACTGCCCTTGCCAAAGCCAATTTGTTACGTGAAGGTAAACGCGAAGAGACGATAGTCGTCACCGGTAATACCGCCGTAGACGCCGTACAGCTCGTTGCGCAGGGTGCCCACTGGTCCGGTCTGCCGCGCGGCCCGGTCGTGACGCTCACTATGCACCGCCGTGAAAATTTGCCGCTGCTGCGCCCGCTCGCCGAGCTGTTCGTCCGCCTCGCACGTGAGTTCCCGGCTTTCACTTTCGTCTATCCGGTTCATCTCAATCCGGCAGTGCGTACCGCCGTTTGGGAGCCGCTGGCAAACGTACCGAACGTCGTTTTAAGCGACCCGCTCGGGTATACCGAAATGGTCGCGCTGATGAAAGCGTCGGCGCTGATCGTCACCGATTCGGGCGGGTTGCAAGAAGAGGGAACGGCGCTCGGCGTGCCGGTAGCCGTTTTACGCAACGTCACCGAACGGCCCGAAGGCGTCGCGTCGGGTTCGCTTAAACTTGCAGGCAACACGCCTGAAAGCGTCGAGGCGACCTTGCGCCCGCTCCTGAGTGACCCGGCGGCGCGGGCTGCCATGCGGAACCGCCCGAATCCTTACGGGGACGGGTTCGCCGGGGTGCGGGTGGCGCAGGCGGTGGCGTGGCGCTTAGGTCTCGCAGCCCGGCCTGCGGACTGGGCGGGTGGGCAAGACGTGTTTAAGAATGATGAGGAGCGCAATCAGGCACGCGGCTAGTGTGGTCGCCGTCACGCGTTGAGGCGCAGCTGAGACCAGCGACAGGTAGATCCCGACCGGATAGACGAGCGCGGTTAACAACGTCGCCAGCGTCACACGGCGAAAGACCAAGATAAGAACAAGCAGGGTGGCGAGTCCGTAAAGCCCGCCGAGCGGGTAAATAGGAAGCGCCATGCCGAGCGTTGTCGCCAGGCCCTTACCGCCGCGAAACCCGACCCATACCGACCAGAGATGACCGACGACGGCCCCGACCCCGGCGACGAGCGGCGTCACCAGAGGGTCGCCGCTGAGCGTACCGAGCCACAACCCGGCAGCGCTTGCCAGGGCACCTTTACCTAAATCGAGAAGTAAAACGAGCGCCCCGAGCGCCCAGCCGAGGTTGCGGGCGGTGTTCATCGCGCCCATACTCGAGGAACCTACCTCGAAGATGTCTCGCCTGTTAAGCTTTGCGACTAGGGCGGCACTCGGCAAACTGCCGATTAAATAACCCACCAGCAAGCTCAGACTTAAAACCCAGCTCACGTAAGCGCCGTTCAAACTGCAGCTTCCGGCGTTCTCGGCAAGTAGAGCAGGCTCTGCACCTCACCGACGTGGTAACCCAGGTAGTGTGACAGCAGCGCCCAGTGTGCGCGGCGTTCGGGAAAGGACAGCGTAAAGGCGTCGGCGACGCTCAAACGGTGCAACGCTACCAGTTCGTCGCGGACGCTCGGTAGCAGCCGAAACCCGCCCCTACACACTGTACAGCTCAACCCTCCGGCAGCAACATCGAAGGTTGCGGCGTCCTCTAAATCGCGCGCGCCGCAGCGGGCACAGCGCGTAAGCCTTGGAGCTAAGCCGCCTTGTGCCAGCAGTCGCCAGCTCATCACCAGTGCGACGCGTTCAGGGTCAGGGTCTCTCGAGACGCCGCGCAGCGCCCCGGTAAAGTAGCGGTAAAAGCCGCCGTCTAAATGCACGTCTACGGCGAGTTTGTCGGTCAGCTCGGCGAGCACGTGGGCGTAGGGGTACACGGCGGGGTCGCTCAGGCGGGGGAGCGCGCCGTTCAGCTGCACCTGAGTGATCAGCGCCAAATCACTCGCGTCGCCGGGCCGGGTGTAGTGCTGCACGGTCACGTCGTGAAACAAGCTCAGTTTGCCCAGATTGCCGCCGACGAGCTTGCCTTTGCGGGCAACCGCGCGCCACTTGCTCGCTTCGCTTAGGAGTGTGACAACGATATCCCCACTCGGCAACTCCGAGCGGCGCAAAATGATTCCTTCTTGAACAGCGTAACGTTGTCCCACACGGTTATTTTAGCCTATGCAAAAGGTTCGGGTTGTTTTGTGCGGTTAGGCCCTTGCAAGTCCTAAACGTCCGGGTTCTATCTACACCGCAGGTCATGCGAAGTGGATTTCAGGCTGTAGGTAAGAATCAAGAAGTAACAGCATTTCCACAAAAGATTGCTACAGGCATCATATAGAATGTGTGTGCTGATCGGGAGATCTCAGTTGAAGAGCGTTCCTGACCAGCTGCTACTTGCTATAAGCATTAGCAAAGCTTCAAGCAGGGCCGTGCGCCGGTTCGCAGAAGATTCTGGGGCGTTACGCCGCTCGCGTCGGCCCCACAAAACGCTTTCGACCAAACCGGCGTAACCGGACGTGCTCACGTTAGCCGTGCTCAGTTGAGCGTTTCACTGACCCGGGGCGGCCTACCGAGCGTCAGGCTCTGCTGTTTAAGCAGCAGGGCGAACTCGTCCTCAGCCATCGGTTTGGCAAAGAAAAATCCTTGTCCGGTGTGACACCCGAGGTCGCGTAGTAGTTCAAACTGTTCGCTCGTTTCGATCCCTTCGGCGACCAACTCGACGTCTAGGTTTTGCGCGAGTTTAACAATCGCCTCGACGAGTGCGAGCGCGTAGTGCGGCGCGCGGCGCGGCGCGCTCAGGTCACGCACAAACGAGCGGTCGATCTTAATCGTATCGATAGGAAAGTCGCGGAGGTAAGATAAGGAAGAGTAACCGGTACCGAAATCGTCGATCGCGATGGTGATATTCGAGCGTTTAAGGTCGCGCAGATTACGCCGGACAATTTCAGGGTTACGGAGCATGATGCTTTCGGTCAGCTCGAGTTCCAAAGCGCCGGGTTCCAAGCGGGAGCGTCTGAGCGCCTCCATCACCGAATCGCCGAAACCGGGTTGGGCGAACTGCAGCGCCGAGACGTTGACAGCAACCCGCACCGCCGCGCCCGAAAGCTCCCAAGCGCGCGCCTGACGGGTCGCTGTTTGCAGCACCCAGTCACCGAGTACCGCGATGTAACCGCTTTGCTCGGCTAGGGGAACGAAGTCGGCAGGTGAAACGAGGCCGCGTTCAGGGTGCGCCCAGCGTAAAAGTGCCTCGGCCTTAACGAGCCGACCGCTGCGGAGGTCAAAAAGCGGTTGGTAAAAAAGCCGCAACTCGCCCCTAGCGAGCGCTTGCCGGAGGTCGCGCGCGAGGGTCTTACGCGCCTCGAGCGCGGCGTCAACGGTCTTATGGTAGCGTTTGACGCCGTTTTTACCCGCGTGTTTTACGTGATACATGGCGCTGTCGGCGTGTTTTAAGAGTTCGGCGGGGTCGTCGGCGTCGTCGGGGTAGATGCTGACGCCGATACTCGCCCCGATGTTAAAGACCTGCGCGTTGATAAAAAACGGTTCGTCGAGAGTACGGTTGATCTTTTCAGCAACCTTGACGCCCTCCCCACTCGTTTTAAGCTCACGGAGCAAAATGACGAATTCGTCGCCGCTAATACGCGTCAACAGGTCGGTCTGCCGAGTGACGCGCCGCAGACGCTCGGCGATCTGCATCAGCAGCGTATCGCCCGCTTCGTGCCCCATGGTGTCGTTGACGAGTTTGAAACCGTCGAGGTCGATAAAGAGCAGCGCGAAAATCTCTCCTTGTTTGGGAGAGGTGGCGGTGCCGCGCAGCGTTTCCTCGAGCGTCAAACGGTTCGGGAGGCCGGTTAAGAGGTCGGTATAGGCGAGGCGTTCCATCGTCTCGATATGGGCTTGCGAACGTACAAACCGTCCCATATAACGGCTGAAAAAGTGCGTCAGCGCGTGAAAGGTGAGGTTCGCCAGTAAAAGCTGCGCGAGCGCCTGCACCTCGCCGTAGTTCTGCCCGGCCCACAAGTTAGAGGCGCTGTAAACGAGCCCGAGCCCGAGCATTGCAGCAAAACAGAGCGAAGCGATAAGCCGTCCGCTACGGATAAGGGGCAAAAGCGAGGTGAGGACGTAGAGCGCAGGCAGCCAGGGAAACGTCTCGCTGAGTTCCCGAAAAAAGTTTGCGCCGGGGGGCAAAAAGTAGAGAATATAGACGAGCTTGCTGAGAAAAAAAAGCGCCGCCGCCGCCATCGTCGCTAAAAAAACCCACTCGAAAGAGAGAACACGGCGGTAGAGCAGCACGCCGAAGAGCAGTAAGACACCAGCCAGCGCCGGGTACGCGACAGTGTCGTAAGGGGTCGCTTGCGCGCCCAAACGCTCGAGCGCAAAACCGAGCAGAAGCGCAAATGCCGGAATAGGGAGCGCCACTAAAAACGCGCTCCGCCAGTTTTGCTGCGGGGTTTGACCCAGCGCTTCAAGTTTTTTAAGCAGCTGCTCGAGGCTTGCTAGCATCTAAAATAGTGGTTTGAGAGGGGGTGGCGCGTAAGCATAATAAGTAAGATACACATAAAAGCGCGCGTTGGATTTATAAACGTCACTTCGCGGCTAACGCCGGTGCAACAACGTTTTGGTCCCGGCGAGACGCACCTAAGGCAAAAGCTATGTGTCACCGCGCAAACATTGTAAGCTGTGTAACGTGACCCTGCCCTTTAGCACCGTCGCTCCACCTGACTACTCATCCGAAACCATATCCGAAGAGAGACTGCTGCGGCGTATCTGCGTCTCGAAGCCGTATTACGCACTTCTTAAACCGACACTTGCCGGTCACACTTTTTACGCCAGCGCCGCCGCCGACCTGCCGCTCGGCGCTGAAGTCGGGCCGATGAGCAGCGCTGAGATCAGCCGTCACGCGGCGATTTCAGGGTTGTGCGCGGCGGCGCTCGCGCAAACCGACGACAACCGGCGCTTTTACCTCGCGCAGCGCGCCGAATATTGGGGCGTCCCGAATGGGGCTCCGTACGGTGTGCCCGTAACGTTCGCTGCGACGCTCCAAAGTTTCGACAAACGCGGCGCGCGTTCAGAAATCGTCGTTCAGGCCGCAGACGAGCCCCTGGCGACGCTGGTCGTCGATTACACCATCTTGACCGAATACGCGTTCAGCCGACTTTTTCGTGCCCGCTACCGCTCGACTACGCCGCAACCGGCGATGAATATCGACCTGCCCGGACGGGCCGAACGTTTGGGTGAAAGGGCGGCGTTCGACGTGACCGCGCTTCCTGAAACGGTCTGCGCCGGTCATTTCGCCGACTATCCGGCCCTGCCGGTGGCGCTGCTCATGGGTCAACTCGGTACGGCGGCGTGGCGAATAATGGACACGGACGCGTCCGCGCCAGATCATAGTAAGCCGAATGAGCGTAAGCCGAATGAGGTAAGGTGGCGCGGTGTCCGGGCGAGTGTCAACGCGACCGACCTCTGCTGGGCCGGGGAGCGCGTCCGGTTCGAGGCTGAACGCATCGCCTTGCACCCTGAGCGGCAGAGCACCTTTAACTGTCAGGTCAGCGCCGGTGACCGGCTCGTCTGCACCGCCGAATTCAGGCTCGAGGCGCATTAGCCGACGCCCGACTAAGACGCGCCCAAGCTGCGTCCTTAAACGGCGCGTCCAGACGCCACATCTATACACATCCATACAGTGAGGAGCTGTGTATAGCTTTTATAAGAGTTGCTCTTTTGTAAGCTAACTGTTCCGGCGACTCTCGAGGCGCGCATCCATCCCCCCGGCGGGTGCGCGTTTTTTTATGTTTTAGCGTCAGCTGTGTCCGGCTGAGCTGCGTCGTCGCAGCCGAACTATCAAACCGACTTGGGCTACACTCGCGTATGCACAAAGGTTACTTTCGGGCACCCGAGCCGCAAGGGGCGGCGGCTTCGGGTCAGGTTATCTTGCGCGACGGCAGCACCGCGACGCTCCGGCCCGCCAGGGCGGAGGACAAGACGCTGCTGCAAGACTTTCTCGCCCGGATTGCGCCCGAGTCGTATCAGCGGAGGTTCTTTGGCGAAACGCCCTTCGAGGTCGCTGCCGCGCGGATGTTGGCCCCGGAACCCCCTGAAACCAAGCTCGTGTTGTTCGTTTTGACCGGCGAAGCCCGGCAGTCACGGCTGATTGCTACCGGCGAGTACGCGCGCGAAGCGCCCCATTCGGAGCGTGCCGAGGTCGCCTTTTTGGTTGACGACAGCGTTCACGGCAAGGGTTTAGGGACGCTTATTTTAGAACGGTTGGCGCTGGTTGCGGCACGGCACGGGATCACCCGCTTTACCGCCCTGACGATGGCGCGTAACCGGGCGATGCTCAGTATGTTTCAGAGCAGCGGCTTCCGGGTCAACCGGCGGCTTGAGTACGGCGAGGTCGAACTCGATTTTTCGATCTTGCCGAGTGAGGAGAGCGTCGCGCGGATGGAGCTTCGTGAAAGAGCGGCGACGGTCGCCTCGCTCTACCCTTTTTTTAGACCGCGCAGCGTCGCTGTTTTCGGCCTTTCGGCGTCACCCAAAAGTGCGTCGCGGCGGGCGCTGGCGTACTTGCACGCGGGCGGCTTTACAGGGTCGGCGTATCTAGTCAATCCTAACCTGGAGGGCGCGTATGGGTCGCTGGAGGCGCTGCCGGAAAGGGCTGAGCTGGCGGTGCTGGCGTTGCCGCAAGACGCAGTGCTCGCAGCGGCGAGCGCGTGCGGTGAGGCGGGAGTTCGGGCACTCGTCGTCCTCAGCGCCGGTTTTGCCGAATCGGGAACGGTCGGTGAGGCGCTCCAAAGTGAGCTGGCGCGGCGCGTGCGCGGTTACGGAATGCGGCTCGTCGGCCCGAACAGTCTGGGGTTACTCAACGCCGCTGAAGACGTCAGGCTCAACGCGAGCCTGGCCCCTGAACTGCCGCCACCGGGGAACGTCGCGGTGTCGTCGCAGTCGGGCGCGCTGGCGCTGGCGCTGTTAGAGCACGCCGAGGCGGGGGGGGTGGGGCTCAGCAGTGTGGTCTCGCTCGGTAACAAGGCGGACGTCTCGAGCAACGACCTGCTGCAGTACTGGGAAGACGATCCTGAGACGCGGCTGATCGTCTTGTACCTGGCGTCGTTCGGCAACCCGCGCCGTTTCGCGCGGCTGGCGCGTCGCGTCGGGCGGCAAAAACCTATCTTGGTCGTTAAAGCCAGCGAACTCGACCTGACCGAGGCTGCGACCGACGCGCTCTTTCGGCAGACCGGCGTGGTGCGCGCCGCGACCTTTGAAGAGCTGTTCGAGGTGGCGAACTTGTTCGCACATCAATCCCTACCGGTGGGGCCGCGCGTCGGTATCCTAACCAACGCGAGCGGCCCGGCGGCGCTCGCAGAAAACGCCCTCACCGCTCAGGGGCTCGAGCCTCGGATGACCACCGACCTGACCGCTTTTGCCGACGCGGAGGCGTACCGGACGGCGCTGCACACCACCTTGACGAACCCCGAAGTAGACGCGCTGCTGATCATCTTTTCGCCGGTCGGCCTGAGCCGCGCCGACGAGGTGGGTGCCGTTGTCGGTGAAGCGGTCGCGGCGGCGCGGGCGCGCGGCGTGAGCAAACCGGTGTTGTGCTGTTTTACCGGTGCGCACGCGCCGCTTTTTGCCCTTTCCGAGCGGTTGCCGAGCTACCGGTTTCCGGAGTCGGCGGCGCGTGCGCTCGCCCGCGTCTACGCTTACGCGAAGTGGCGGAGCGAACCGCTCGGTCAGCTGCCGGTCTTTGAGGGGCTCGAGCCCCGCCGTGCCCGCCAGCTCTGCCGGGAGGTCGCGGACGCGGGCGGCGGCGCGCTTTCGCCGAAAGGGTGCGCCGAGGTGTTGCAGGCGTTTGGGATTTCGTTGCAACCTGACCCGGCGCTCGTCAGTAAAACGTCTACCGATACGGTAGTTGCCGGTACCGACCTTGCGCTGCTCGTCCAACCGCACCCGCTGTTCGGCCCGGTGATGTCGCTCGGGTTGGGCGGACCTTACGGCGACCTCTTAGGCGATAAAGCCTACCGCGTCACCCCGCTGACCGGGCGCGACGCGTTTGAAATGGTGCGGAGCCTGCGAAGCTACCCGCTGCTGACGGGTTACCGGGGACATCCGCCAGCGGACGTTCCGGCCCTCGAGACGCTCCTTTTACGGGTCTCGAGGCTTGTCGAAGAGGTGCCGGAACTCGGTACCCTCGACTTTAGTGTGCGCGTCTTCGGCCCGGAAGCGGGCGCGGCCGTGTCAGCGGTGCAGCTCTCGGTTTTACCCGCAGATCAAAGGCGTGATGATGGCTGAAACGCATTACCACACGTTCGTGCGTTACAACGCCTGGGCGAACCGCCGCGCCAGCGAGATGTTAGCAGCCTTGCCTGAAGACCGGTCCGCGCGGCCCCTGTTGCTGCTTAGTCACCTGCTGCGCGCCGAACGGGTATGGCTGGGACGTATTCAAGGTTCAAAGGCTCCTGCGCTCGGGCTGTGGGAAACCGATTCGCTTACGGTTTGCAGAGAACGCATAGAAACGAATACCGAAATGTTCGAGCTGGTTTTGGCGGGGCTCGAGCCTGCAGCTTTGGCCCAACCCGTGCACTACGCCAATTCTCAGGGAACGCCGTATAGCACGCCGCTCTCAGGTATCCTCGACCACGTTTTTAACCACAGCACGCATCACCGTGGGCAGCTCTCACTGCTGGTACGAGACGCCGGAGGGGTGCCGCAACCGCTCGACCTGATCGCCTTCTTGCGGCGTTAGCCGGGCGCGTTTAAGGCGGTGAGACGCGGTTAGCACCTACTAAATACACTTTAACGGTGCATAGCCTTGACGAATGCCGCATACGGGTGTAAACTTAAAGAATCAAAGCGCTCAACAAGGGCGCGATTTTTTTGCCTGTTTACGCCAGTTCTACCTCTCTGAACCCACTTTTAACCGTGCTGCTATGAGCCTCGAGCCTCCCCCTGACGACCTGAATCTGTACGACCTGGACTTGGGCGTTCTGCGGACGCGGCAACGGGCTGGACAGATTGTATTTTACGCGCCTGGGTCGCTTACACGCGGGGTGTGGTTTTTAGGGGTGGCTGCGTGCGGCCTTTACCTCTACTCGGTGGCGCTGAGTTTGGGCTGGTTCGGGCGTCTGCCGACCCTTTCCGAAACCCCATTTTGGCTCCTGCCCCTGCTGCTGGCGGGGCTTTTTGCAGTGTTGGCGTCCGGGGGGGTGCGTTTAACGGTCGGCGAAGAGGTGCTCGAGCTTACGAACTTCTGGCCGCAACGCAACTGCCGGGCACTTTTCTGGCGTGAAATGCAAGGTGTACGTTTTTTTGAAGAACAGACGCGCAGCCGAGAAACGCTTTACGGGCTGCGTTTTCGCTTTCCGGAGGCCGAAGTGACCTTTCGAACGGCGGACCCGGCGGTGTGGGGGGCGCTGCGTGAACGGTTTCTTTAGAGAACTGGACATCGCAGTTTAAGATGGAGCAGTGATCGGAATTATCGGTGCGATGGTAGAGGAGTTGGAACAGCTCCTCGGCGTTTTAGCTGAGCAGGAGACGGTGCGGCGGGGTGCGTACACACTTTATACCGGCACCCTACAAGGGAAACAGGTGCTCATTGCGCGGTGCGGCGTCGGTAAGGTCAACGCGGCGGCGCTGGCACAGATTTTTGTGTTGGAAGGCGTATCGCACGTGATCTTTACCGGTGTTGCAGGCGGGGTCGCGCCTGGTTTAGGCGTCGGTGATATTGTCGTGAGCCGCGACGCACTGCAACACGACGCCGATGTTCGGGCGCTCGGCTACGCGCTAGGCGAGGTACCGGGGGAACCGCTCAGCTGGCCCGCTGATGAGACGCTGCAAGAGGCGGCGTTGGCAGCGGCCCGGGCGCTTCCTGAAGTCGAGGCGGCCGGCGTCAGGGTTGTCTCGGGCCGGGTACTTTCGGGGGATCAATTTATCGCCGACCCGGAAAAGGTGAAGTTTCTTTTTGGAGCGTTCGGGGGTGCCTGCGCCGAGATGGAAGGGGCCGCCGTCGCTCAGATTTGTAGCCGTGCCGGAGTACCGTTTGTGATCGTCCGTTCGCTCAGCGACAGCGCCGACGGAGACGCCGAGGTCGATTTTCGCACCTTTACGCCGGTTGCGGCGCGGCGGGCCAAAGCGGTGGTGCTGGGGCTTTTGGAGCGTCTTTAGCAGTAGTCTGTTGACATCAGTTCGATAAGGCAGTAGAACAGGGGCAAGGAGGCGAGCGATGAGTAATCGTCTGCCGGTCACAGCTGCGCCTGGGCTGCTCGAGGCTTACGCTCGGGCGTTCGA